>Ga0222713_10003805_pt1 | contig 15415 bp, 8 predicted proteins | sample C33_649DmetaG_FD_165061 | JGI IMG/M metagenome (GOLD analysis project Ga0222713, IMG submission 165061) | Estuarine water microbial communities from San Francisco Bay, California, United States - C33_649D | ecosystem: Environmental > Aquatic > Marine > Unclassified | place: USA: California...
TTATCAGCAACTCCGCTACAAAATGTTCGCGGGTTTACCTGGGATATAAGCGGTAATTTTGGAAAAAATAAAAACTGGGTAAATAAAATATCAGATGAACGTCCAAGTATCATTGTTGGTGGTGATTCATACATGTCTGATTTCGTGGTTGCTCAAGGGCAAGAATTTGGTAATATGTATTCAAGAGGATGGGCTAGAAATGCTCAGGGAAGCGTAATTGTTGGAGCAAATGGTCTGCCAACATTAACTCCTGGAAGATCTGTATTAGCAGGCAATTTTAATCCTGATTGGATGGGAGCTATCTCAAATAACTTAACCTATAAGAATTTTAACTTTAGCTTCTTGATTGAACACAGACAAGGCGGATCTTTTGTTTCTATCACAGATGGTCTTTTATATGGTGAAGGAACTAGCCAAGAAACTCTTGCTGGTAGAGATGGAGGATTAGTGTTCGGCGGAAATTTATTTCCAAATGAAAAAGCAGTGCTCGCTGATGGATCAACTAATACCATTGCCATTAATTCTCAAACTTTTTGGAGAACTGTAGGTGGTAGAAATACACCGATTGGTGAAGCATTTATTAGAAGTGCTACTAATACTCGGGTAAGAGAGGCTTCATTAGGTTATACTTTTCCAAAATCAATGTTAGCCAAAGTTGGATTTATATCGAACGTGAAGCTATCATTGGTGGGAAGGAATCTGTTCTTTTTACATATGAACGGTGACTGGGATCCTGAAATTCTTTCAGGAGCTGCTACATCATCTGCAGGTTACCAAACGTATGCACCACCTACTGAAAGAACCTTTGGTTTAAATTTAAAGGTTGATTTTTAGGAAATTTATAATTGATAATATTTAATTAGATATAATATTAATATCATGAAAATAACATATTATTTAAAAAGTAGTGTTGCTGCATTGGTAATCCTACTGATATTGAGTACAGTTTCTTGTACCGAAAAATTTGATGATCTGAATAAACCTAGAGGTGAGCTTACTGCTGACCAATTGGATGCTAGTATGATTGGTTTTGCCTTTGCTGAAGCCCAACATTTTGGTATGAGAGCTTGGTATCAAGGAAATAATCTTTTTGCTGGGGAGTACTCACAGTTTCAGGCCACAGTGCATCCTAACTTTACATCCTCCAATTATAATGGTCCGGCTTCTTGGGCAAACTTAATGTTAGAAGGCTTTTATTCAAATACAGCCTATGGAGCTGCTGCAAATCAATTGGATTTAGCACTCAAATCAACAACATTACTCAATCAGAAGCCAGAGAATGCACTTTGTAAGATTTGGAAAGCTCAAATATACCACCGTCAAACCGATTATTGGGGTCCAATTATCTATTCTAATTTCGGAAATGGTAAAACCAGCGTTGCATATGATTCTCAAAAGGACATTTATTATGATTTTTTTAAGATTTTAGATGAAGCAGCTGTAGATCTAAGGGCAGCAAATCCGTCATATGTTATTTTTGCTAATGGTACGGGATCTCATGATCTTGTATACGCCGGAAATGTGTTAAAGAATCTTAAATTTCTTAATTCTTTACGTCTTAGGCTTGCCATGAGGATAGTTTATGCTGATCCATCAAAGGCAAAAGCGGAGGCTGAAAAAGCTTTAAGTGCTCCCGAAGGTGTGATAATCAGTAATGCAGATAATGCTATTTCAAAGGTTAAAATTGATGGAACCAATGTGAATAAACTTAGTACAATTACTTATATCAGTGAATTTGTACTAACTTCTACTTTGGCAAGTTTAATGAATGGATATGAGGATCCAAGAATCCCTGTATATTCTCAGCCATGTTGTGGGCGCTTAACTCCGGCCAATGCTGTTTTTGGCGGTTTAGTTGGATTTAGGAATGGTTACCCAGCATCGTTAAGGAGTAAAGACCTTGATTTATCCTATTCCTATGTTGGAAAAAAATGGTTGCCTATAAATAATGGAGGTACTAATGAGCCAGATCATATCATGGAAGCTTCTGAGGTATTTTTCTTAAGGGCTGAAGGCGCTTTGAGAGGATGGAATATGGGAGGAACTGCACAAGCACTCTATAATGAAGGTATCAGGGCATCTATAAAATTCAGGACTACTGCTACAGATGCTGTAATTGATGCATACATTGTCAGTACTAAATTGCCTGCAAAACCATTGGATAAATTTGGTAAACCTGATGCGAGAAATAGTCCGCCTGTTACTGACATTCCTGTACTTTATGAGACAGCTGGAACTTTTGAAAGAAATTTGGAGCAAATTATCACTCAAAAATGGTTGTCTTTATTTCCAATTAATGACACTGAAGCATGGGCCGAACGTCGTAGAACCGGTTATCCAAAAGGATATGCCATTATACAGTCTGATAATCTAGCTCTAACAAGAACTCAATTGGCAAGAAGAATTATATATCCTTCAAATGCTTACTCAACTAACAAAGTTGCAACAGAAGCAGCAGTGGTTCTTTTAGGTGGCCCAGATACTTATGCGACCAGACTTTGGTGGGATGCTAAACCTTTGGCATCTTTTCCAGTTCCAGTTGATTAATTTTAAAATGTGTTTGTAAATGACATCGTTTTTTCAATGAATATTTTATTTACACGCGGTAATTCAAAGCACATAACAATAAGAAAAGTAGTATTTCCTTTTCTTATTGTTATGTGCTTCACCGTAATTTCTGTTTCTGCTCAGATAGTTAGTAATGGCCAATCAAATTTCAAGAGCCATAGCGGAACATCTATTATTTCTGAAAGAATTAATAATCCTGATTTTAGGGTAAAAGAAATTGAACTTGATGCCGCCGGTATTGAAAATCAGGCACAATTGATCAAACTTCAGTTTGATAGTAATAAAAAAATAATTAGACTTCAGGATACTGAACTTATTGAAGATGATGCTCCTGCTGCTGGTCTTCCTGAAGGGTATAAAACGTATACTAAAGGACCTGTTGAGTGGGTAGAAGATCTGAGGAATGGTATCGTTATTAAAAAAATCCTAGAAATTGAGAATCCTGCTGCTGCTTCTGCCAGACTTGTATTTAAGGGTATGGAGGTTAAGGGCAACAGAGAACCACTTCATTTGTCATTGAATGGTGAAAAATTTATTAGGCCTGCTTCAATTATTGCTTATCCACAAGCTCGACAATATATCGATATGGCCGGAATAGACCGATGGTTTTATGTAGATATTCCTGTTGAAAAACTTCGAAAAGGGAAAAATGAGATCCTCATGTGGACAGAGAGCGATTCAACTTCTTGGAGGGTATTGATTGCCCATATTAATGAATTTAAACGCGGCTCACTAACCCGTACAAGTCCAAATCGTTCCTTGAAAAGCAGTAACGGGGGAAAAACCTGGTCTGATACGCGACTTGGTGCTATGGATTTGATTGACGGTGAATATTCAATACGATTAAGTGTTGATCGATTTCTGTCTTCAGGCGAGTATGTTTCACCATTAATTGATCCTGTAAACGGAGATAATCCGTTAAAACGTATTTCTGCTAATCTTAAACTGACTTTTTGGCCTGATTTTGAAGAGCCATCCCAAACCAAGGCTAAAGCTTTCATTCGCTTTGGATCAAGTCCTGTTATTGGAGATGACTCCTGGACTACCTGGCAGCCAATGGAAAGAGGGCAAGAGTATTTTCTTGCTGACAAGCACTATATGCAATGGAAGGCTGAACTTTCAACAAACGACCCCCTCAAAACACCCCTAATCAGAAAATTTCGTTTTTCAGCAACATGGGAAGATCAATCCTTGAATAAAAGGACGGGCTTGCAGGCTAAGGTAATCAATAACGGAAAAATTGTGGAGCCTTCTTATAATTTTTCATATGAAGATTTAAATCATCTGGAGCTTAAAAAGTATAGAGAAGATCATCAGTTGGACAAGATCGTTAAAGGTGCAGATTCAGAATTCGAAGTAATGATGCGTTTACTAAACTGGGCCTATAGGGTACCGCTTACAAGTGATGCTTATTCTTGGAACTGGAATAACGTAACTGTAAGTCCTGTAATTGCAGAAGGTACAGGAATGCCGCAGCTCCATGGACCTTATTTTAAAGGCAGGCGAATGATTGAAATGTGCCTTTATCCTAATCAGGCTTTAATTGGGGCTTTACTTTCAATGGGCTATCAGGCAAGGCATATTAATATTCATAGTGAAGGCGAAAGTGGACATGAAGTGACTGAGGTTTGGTCAAATCAGTTAAATAAATGGATATATATGGATTCAACTCGAGATTATTATTATTTCGATCCAGAAACGGGAATTCCATTCAACCTCCTTGAAATTCATAATCTTCTTGCTGCTGAAATGCCCCGGGTGGAAACTTGGCAACGTCCTTTTGCACCAGAAATAGGCAAAGAACTTGTATCTCGGCTGAATGTCGGTCAGCGTCAGGGGAATAATCCATTTCCAATACAGGGTGGTGGCGGTACTCATATTCTGGAGATTATGGGTCATTTTCGAATTATTCCACGAAATGATTTTCTTTCTAATCCTTTGCCTGTTCCGGTTCATACTGGTGATACCATGTGGGGATGGGATGGTTTTTTAAATTGGTATGATGATGTCTTTCCAAGGCGTGATGAGTACCAAAGATATACGAACCGTGAGTCAGATTTTTATCAACCACTTAATCAGGCTAAGGTTTATCTTAATGAAACCACAAAAGCTGGAATGTTGAAGGTAGAGGTTGATACTTTTACTCCCGGAGGTTTTGATAGTTTTCTGGTTTCTGTGAATAATTCTGAGTGGCAAAGCCAGAACCAGAAATCATGGGATTGGACACTGAAGAGTGGTTTGAATAGCATAAAAGTTCGCACAAAAAATATAAGGTCAATACTTGGGCCTATAAGCGAGATTCAGGTTTCTTATAATCCCTGAAATAAAAAATTAAAATATAAATACTGCACTTAGTTTTATAGAACTTGATTGAATTGAAATTAAAAGAATGGAGGGGAATAAAAATCTACTGCGTGCTGAGTTCATAAAAATGAGCGGAGGATTGGCATTTTTAATGCTGAGTAGTAAATGGTTATTCGCTGAAAATATTCAGGCTGCCGATCTGGTAAATACATTACAAAAGAGACAACAATACACCACATCACTGCTTAAAAAACTGGTGACAGATATTGGTCCGAAGCCCAGTGGAAGTAAAGCTTATGCAAAGGCAGCAAAGGTTGTTTTTCAGGAAATGAAACGTTCATTGCCGGAAGTGAATTACGATAAATATACATTTGATAATTGGGATCCAATAAGCAGTTCTGATCTGATTGTTGGTGGTCAGCATATTGAAGCAATACCACAAAAGAGAGGTGTTGGTACTACAGCAAATGGTGTTCAAGGAATAATCGCTAAAAGTGGAAATGGCTTTGTAATTGTTGATGAACAAAACGCTACTATTTTGGCCTACTTTTCTGTCAATCAGTATGGTAAAGCAATTGCCGGATCAGGTTCAGGAAATCTTTCAATTTCGGTCCCTGTATTTGGTATTGGAAAACAGGATATTCCACTCCTTGAGCGAAGTGTTAAAAATAAACAACAGGCATGGATTAAATCAGAATATCATCCCGTTTATAAAGCTCCAGGAATAAATGTAATTGGTCAGATCAAGGGTAAAAGCAAGAAAGAAATCTTGGTAATTGCCCATTTAGATACCATTTTTAATACCCCTGGTGCAAATGATAATACATCATCTGTTATTGTGATGCTCATGCTTGCACATGCTGCATCTGGCAGAGAAAATAAGCATACACTCACTTTTATTGCATCCGATTCAGAAGAATATGTTTATGAAGGAGCCTATCATTATGCCGAAGGTCGCATTGATGATAATACTATAAAGGATATAAGGCATGTTATAAATTTTGATTCCCTTACCTATGGCCCTAATCTATGGATATCTTCAAAAAATCAGGATGTAAAAGATCTGATTCACAAAATTCATAAAGATTTGAATATTGATGCAAAGCCTATTTTTGATGAAAGTGATGGCTATGTAATGGATTCATTACCTTTTAAACCATCAGGTGCTAAAGCATTACATGCCAATAGTAGAGGCTATGATGAAAAGACCTTGCCTGTTTATCATCGTCCAGACGATACAGCAGATAAAGTGCCACTGGATTGTGTAGAAATTAGTTTCATGGTGTTTGATGAGTACATTAGAAGAATAGACGTACAATAAATGAAATCATTTATACAAGATTAAATAGAATACACTATAACAATTTGACTATGTTTTTAAAATTTAAAAAGAAGATCACAATATTGATTTTTATCATGTTATCAGCGGGAATTGCCTATGCCCAATCTAATTCAGGGTGGTATACAGAAGGAAAAGATTATGCCCCTACAAGGCGGATTAAGATCAATGTTACTAACCCTTTGGCCATCCCATTAAAAGGGGCCCCAATTGTAGTGCAGCGTAAAAGCCTACCATTTCAGAATATTCCGGAAAGGTGGATAGGAGTTGTTGACCCCAATGGTCCATCAGATCCTGAACCTACTATGGAAGAATTGAAAAAGAATAGTGGTTATGTAAGAAGAAAAGAAACCAATGGTCATTATGTGGAGCTTCAGGTTGATGATAAGGATAAAGATGGTATATGGGATGAAATATTCTTTATGACAGATCTTAAAGCAAGAGAATCAAGAGATTTCTATATCTATATTGATCATTATGAGCGAGGCATGTATGAGCATGAGGTACATGCAGCCATTGCAAACTACGGCCGCCATACAGTTCCATTATGGGAGTCGAAACAAATGGGATGGAAATTATGGTATCCGCATGATGTAGATCTCCATGGTAAAAGAGCCCCTATGCTTACAGCTTATTATGAATATTCTACCAATAAGTCAGGTTACTATATGCCATGGGAAATGGGAACTGATATCATGACAGTTGCAAATACTTTTGGTGCTGGTGGGATGGCGGTGTTTGAAAATTCAAATGATATGGAAAACCCTTCACGTGCTTATCATTCTCCGTTTAAGAATAAAGGTCCATTTGATGATACTCGCTATACCTTTGATGTGGTTTATAATGGGCCACTACGTAGTATGATCAAAGTAAGTACCACTAATTGGAACTCAGGTAAGGGCTTCTATGAACTAGATCAGTTCTATACAGCTATGGCCGGTAAAAGCTGGAGTATTGTAGAAACCAAATTCAATAAGTTCCTTCCTCCCAATGCCGAAGTAAATTTTGGAGCCGGGATCAGAAAGATCATGAATGAATATACTTCCGTAAACAAAAAAGGAATAGCCATATCAATGGGAAAAGATGTTGAGGCCAGAATTCCGGATGAAGATATAGGTGAAGAGGTTTTAAGAGTGCCTTGGCAAGGGATCGGTTTAGTTGTACGCGATAAATATAAGCCAGAATACAAATCGATAAAGAATTTTGGAGGAAACCATGTCTTTAAAATGCCTGTAACTGCTGACCTTACTTATGAATACATGATTTTTGGTGCTTGGAGTTTTGGTGAAGTAAATAACAATGAAAAGGATTTTGTTAAATATGTTGAGGATGAAGGAGTTAAATATAATAATCCTCCGATCATCAAAGTGTCTGAATTTGAGACAAAAGCAAAATGATAGTAAATGGTGAAGGAATCTTTCCCATTTTTTACTCTAATTTTTATCTGATTCAGCAATTTATCGCATTTGGTAGCTGGAATAGTACTCTGTATTAGCTTTTTAAAAAATTGATTTTATAAACGGATTAATAGTACTCCAATGAAACATTATTTTTTAAGGAAGGCCTGCATCATATCTGCTATACTGATAATTTCAGTTTCAATTCATGCTACTGCTCAAATCAAGGTCGGTGTTGCTGAGACTATTATTACTCCTCCCAATCCAATTGGGGTTCGAATGGCCGGTTATGATAGAGGAGCAAATACTTCTACGGGAGTACATGATGATCTTTATGCTCGCAGCCTGGTTGTAGAAGGCGAAGATGGAACAAGTTCAGCGATGATTACAGTAGCAGTTGTAAACATGTCTGAACCGGTTATGGATCAAATTCGTACTGGGGTGTATAAAGAGACTGGCATTCCCTTTAAAAATGTAATAGTTTCTTCTACTCATACCCACTCTGGTCCGGTAATGGGAAATTTAGAGGATAATTATATTAAGTTTTTCATCAGCAGAACTGTTCAAAGTGCAGTAATTGCATGGAAAGGCAGAGTCCCAGGTAAAATTGGAGTAGGTTCAGCAGTAGTTTTTGGAATGGCAATGAACGACAGACGAATGGAGCATGGAGGGGTTCCTCCTGATCCTGAGCTTGCTGTAATAAAGGTTGAGAATGCTCAAGGGAAGCTTCTTGGCGTTTTCTTCAATTATGGCTGTCATCCTTCAGCACTAGATTTACACAATTTGCAATTCACAGAAGACTGGCCCTATTTTTCAATAAAAGGAATTAAGGAAAAATTGACTAAAGGAGTAGTTGTGGGTTATTTTCAATCGGCTCAGGGTGATGCAAAAGTGGGTTATCAGGCTGAACTTTCTGCAGTGGGTGCTTTTATGCAGGGAATAAGAAGTTTTGAATTTGCCGAAAAGAAAGGCCTAATTCTTTCGGAAACTGTGCTTAAAGTATTGCCAGAGATAAAAACTTCTGAAGATTTAGTTGTAAAGGTTAGTTATGATAAATTTCAAATCCCTATCCGGACAAGCTTCCCTTATACACATCAAGAGGCACTTCTCTGGCAGGAAAAAGCAAAGAAGACATTGGATGAAAAAGAAAAGCTGGTCATATATTATCCTACAGATATTGAAGGGGTAGAGCGATTGAAGCAAGCTGCCCGAGATCTGGTTGCAAAAGGAGATATAGGTAAGACGATAGGACCCCGAACACTAGATAAGTATAAAGTTGATTACTGGTTGGCAACCCAGGCTGTAAGTCAGTCGAAACGCATAGAGGCATTGCCACCTAATTCAGCGCCCTATTTAATGCCAATGCAGGCGCTTCGTATAGGTTCTACTATTTTTGTAACCTTTCCCGCCGAAGTTTTTACCGAGATCGGTTTAACTGTAAAACAAAAATCTCCCTACGCAAACACTTTTATTTTGGGTGTAGCCGGTGGTTTTAATGGCTATATCGCCACCGCTGCAGAGTATATTGAAGGAGGTTATGCCGTTAATGGCAGTCCTTACGCTCCTCAGGCAGAGCAGGCTATCATCAATGCTTCTATGGAACTGATTAATAGAGTGAAGTAGTTTTGACTTAGTAAGATCTATCGTACAATGAACCAATTACAGATAACAGAACCAGGAACCAAGAACCAAGAACAAAGACTGTGAAGTGCTAATTTGAGATTTACTACTTTTTTCAGACCTCAGACCTCAGACCTCCTACCTCAGACAACTGACAACAGATAACAGATAACAGACAAAAGACTATGAAAATTAAAGCAGTACTTCCCTTTCTGGCACTATTCCTTTTTATGAGTTCATTAAATGCGCAAAATACTACAAAGCGTGTTCCTTATGTCATCCATGATAATTTTGATACCGGCGAAATGTTCACCTGGGAACCTTATCCATATCAGCAGGACACCGGTTATGATCCCTTATTTAGCACAAAGAAGGAGCCTGCTTTTGGAGGAAAGGGGAGTTCTCTTTCCCGTATAACCAAGCCTAATGATGCCAATGACCTCACCCAGGGTTTCACCAAGCGCATTGATATGTATTCTCTAAACAATACACGACTCAAGTTTGCCTATTATTTTATGAGTGACAGGAAACCTGAGAAGCTGAATGTTTCACTAGGGACTTTTGATGGGAAATTATTCACTCATTCCATCTTGTCGCCAAAGGCTAATACCTGGGTAGAGATAGATATCCCACTTGGTTCTTTCAGTCTAAATAAAATATCATTGAAGGAAGGTGAGCATTTTCAGGTTGTAGTATTGCAGGCTTTTTATCCGCTTGTTAATCATTTGCCAAGTTACAGTATGCTAATTGACGAGTTTAAGTTGAACGGTGAAAGATCAAGACAGTTTATCGCACAATCTCCAAAATCGACCTGGTTTGAGCAGTTTGGTCATGCTATTTTAAATAAGCATTACGCTAATGGTGAAACAATTAACCTGAGTATTTCAGCTGAGCAGGGTAAAGCCATAAATGAAGTTAATGCTGAATTGATTAGTCCGGAGAATAGAACTATTTTAAGCAATATTAAATTTTATGATGATGGGAGCCATGGTGATCTGACGGCTTCAGATGGTATCTGGTCGAATAATGCCTTGTATTCAATCAAACCCATAGATCCTCGCGGTCAATGGAAGATCAGGGTTAAGTCGGGAACCGGAACAGATCAATTTTCATGGGATTTGGGATTCATTGTTCCTGTTTCTGAACATGCAGCCGGTTTGCATCCAAGAGTATTTCATTCTCAGGCTCAACTGGATGCCCGTATGGCAGGACCTGAGCCCGTATCTGCAAAAAAGCTTCTTAATAATTTAATTCAAAGCTATAAACCTTCAACACTTGAAATTGATAAGCTTCCTGCACAGAATATGGTCGCACCGGAGTCTGTCACTGGCGGACCATATGCAAGTGCAGGTATGGGAGGTTGGTATAATACCCAGAATGCTCTTGCCAAAGTGATAACTAGCGAAGCCTGGCAGTATGTGCTAACAAAAAACAAAGATGCAGCTGAAAGAGCAAAAGATGCCCTTTTAAAGCTTAGTAAATTACCTTCATGGAATCATCCCTGGATGGAAGCTAATGGTAACCATACCTATTATCCTGGAGCTCCTGCAGCATTTGCAGCCGGTATAGGATATGATATCTTATTTAATTTACTCAGTGCGGATGAGCAAAAAATCGTCCGTAAGGGGATTATGGAAAATTCGATAAAGCCATTTTATCGTGATATGGTAGAATTAAATCGGATGCCTTCAAGCAATTCCAACCATATTGGAGTGATTCTTTCAGGAGTTGGTATTGCTGCAATGGCCATTGCAAATGACGATCCGGATTTACCCGGTTTGGAGCCGTATTTATCGGGAATTCTTGCGAAGACCAGACAATTTATAGACCGAACCATGTTGCCGGAAGGTAGTTATAATGAACCCTATACGTATCAGGAAATGGGTTATCGCGAATTGGTGGAATTTCTTTACTCTTTAGAGCGGAATTTCGGGATTGATTATACTTCTACAAGTAATTTGAAAGAGTTTTATCAGTACCCTATTTATGTTACCCAGGCAAAGGATGGTGCATATCAGGATTTAGGGGATGTTTCGCACACCTACAATTTTACCCAACAGCCGATGCAATGGCTGGTTTATAAAATGAAAGATCCATTCATGTATAAATATGTGAAACCATCCTGGGATTCGGGAAAGGGAAGGGGCGGTATCATTCCGTATTTATGGTATACTGAAGGTATTACTCCAATTGGCAGGGAAACACTCCCATTGTCTAAACATTTTGAAGGCAAGGGGCATATGGTTACCAGAACTTCATGGGAAGATTCCGGGACTGTTATGATATTTAAAGCGGGACCAAATGGGAATCATTACCATGCCGATCAGGGGACCATTCTCTTAACACATAACGGTGAAGAACTGTTGAGTGATGCAGGTCATAGTAACGATTATTATGCAAATCTTTATTTTCCGGGTTATTATACTCAGGCGATAGGGCATAATGTAATGCTGGTTGATATGAATGCCGAAAGTCAGGCAGTAGGTGATTTTGAAAACGGAATTGCTGCTCTCAGAACACATCCTGAAATTACTCAAGCTTTTGCCGGAAATAATGCGATGGCTGCCGTTGGTGATCTGACCAACGTTTATAAAAATAAGGTTTCAAAATATACCCGGACTTTATTGAGTTCAAAGAGTGGTCCTGTATTTCTTTTTGATCAGGTAAAAAGTGCAGAAGCACATGCTTTTAACTGGATTTTTCATGCCGAACATACCAATGGTAAAAGTTCCATTTCTTATTCAGATAACAGGCTGACTATAAACCGTCTTTCAGCTCGTTTAACAATGGACATTCTTTCTCCTCAAGCATTAACCGGTCGGATCAGAAATTCTGACCGTGATGAGAGTTTTATTGCAATCTCATCCGAAAAGATGAAAGATGCTGATTTTCTCGCCGTTTTGCAGCCTGAAAGTAAGCCCTCAAATGCTGGTTATGCAGCCAGATCCAAACCTACACGGATCGATTCAAATGGATGGATTGGAGCTATGCTTAATGAAGCAAATTCTATTCATTATGGATTTTTCAGGATAAATGACAGCCCAGATTCGGGTGTGGAAGGTTTTAAAACAGATGCTTCTAAATTTTCTGCACTTGTGAAAGATAACAAGCTTAAAGAAGCCTATTTTGATGGAAAAACTTTTGAAGGCTATGGTTCCGAATTGAAATTCAGTGCTCCTGTTGCTGCTTCTCTGGCAATATCTTCTTCCGAAACCGTTCTCGAACTAAAATCAGATAGCCCCGTTGAGTTGTTTATGGTCCTTGGGTTAAAACCCAAATCTATTATTCATAATGGAATGAGTGTAAAGAATTGGAAGTATGATCCGAATTCGAAAATTCTGACTCTGACTATCCCTAAAGGCCTATCAAAAATTACTATAAATTAAACTAAATGACAGGATATTAAACACATAGAAACATAGAATTTAGATAACAATATATGTGGTTAAAAAATGATAGTCTTTATTTGAACGTCACACCCTGGTTCAATTAACTCAAGAAAAATGAAGCGTTTGGTCCTTTTGTTTGGAATTTTTATCGGAATTGGTTCGAATACATTTGCACAAAAAAGCACTCTAAATTGGGTGCAGGAAACCAGAGACGCGGCATGGCAGGCCAGGGACTCCCAAGGTGAATTTGTATTCAAGGGCAATATGTGGATATTGGGAGGATGGTTTACGCCACAATTAGCTAATCCGCGCGATGTATGGAAATCGCCGGATGGCAAAAATTGGTCTCGTGTATTGGAATCAGCACCTTGGGAACATAGTGACCTTTCAGCCTCCTTTATATTTAAGAACAGAATGTGGATGATGGGAGGCAGGAAATTGCCTGGTACACATTGCAGTAATCAGGTTTGGTCATCTGCTGATGGTGCCAAATGGACTCTGGAAACTGAAAATGCAGGCTGGAGCCCCAGATTAGCTCCCGGATTTGCAGTTTTTAAAGACCGGATGTGGATACTGGGCGGCACAAGCGATTTTTATAAGAACAATGATACAACCTTATTTAATGATGTATGGTCATCTGCGGACGGTAAAAACTGGAAACTTGAACTAGCGAATGCTCCTTGGTCAAAACGTACACATGGAAAAGCCCTGGTATTCGATGGTAAGATCTGGATAATTGGTGGAGGAACAAGGGCTCCAAAAGCCAACTCTCTGAATGATGTATGGTGTTCAGAAGATGGTGTAAACTGGACCCAAGTTACTAATTCAGCATCCTGGGCTCCGCGTATCTGGTTTTCTGCTTTTGTATATCGTGACCGTATGTGGGTTCTTGGTGGTTGGGCCGATACAGGAAATATTGGTGATGTATGGTACTCTAAAGACGGTAAAATATGGACTGAGTTAAAGTCGGACATAAAGTGGACTAAAAGACATGAACTTTCCGCATTTGTTTTTAAAGATAAAATATGGGTTGCTGGCGGTGCAGCTGAACCCAATTATAAGCTGGATAGTGAAGTATGGAGCTTAAATGTGCCTAAAAAATGGTTCATTGATTAATGAAATAATATGTTGGCAATAAAAATCAACTCAATTGAAAAAGTTTAAATATTCAATTAAATTAATGATGAAAAAAATAACTTCTGTTTTGTTTTTAGCATGTCTTTTCATGCAGTTTAGTTCATTTTCTTCCGATAAACCTGCTTTGTATAAGGTCAAGAAGTTGAAAGGGACTATTAAAGTTGATGCAAATTGGGATAAAGCTCAGTGGAAAAAGATAGAAGAAATTAATATTACGAATTACATGGGAAAAATCCCGGCCTTTCAACCGGTGGTCAAAGCAAAGATGATGTATGATAAGGACAATTTATACCTTATTTATAAAGTAGAAGACCAACATGTCAGAATTCAAAATGATAAGTTTAACAGTTCTGTTTCAACGGATGCCTGTGTGGAGTTCTTTTTTTCTCCAGACAAGGAATGGCCACTACGATATTTTAATATTGAGATCAATGCAGGGGGTACAGCATTAATGGCCTATCAGATAGATGGTAAAAGAATTAATGTAAAAGAAGAAGATTTCAATATTGTTGAAGTTGCACATACCTTGCCAAAGAAATTAGATAAGGAGATTGATGAACCGGTTACCTGGTATCTTGAGTTTAAGATGCCTTTGGCTTTATTGAAAAAATATGGCAATTATACTCAGCCCGAAAAAGGAGTGGAATGGAAGGCTAATTTTTATAAAACATCTAGTAGAAGTACCAATCCGCATTATTTAACCTGGGCTATAGTGCAAAACCCAAAGCCACAGTTTCATCTTCCTAAGTACTTTGGGGCACTGATTTTTAAATAGCAAAATATTGTTGTTTGGCATAAAATATCTCTTATTCAATTAAGATACCAGATAAAATATCTTGCAATTATTATTAAATTAACCAAATCATATTCATTAATATTCTCAATTCATTTTCAATGTATAAATCAAGACGTGAATTCATAAAAAAGAACTCTGTCACTTTACTCGGAACCACTATATTATCTGCTACCAGTACAGGACTTCTCGGCAAAACAGCCGACTTTTTGATACCCCAAAGTAATGATCTACTTTATTTTGACGCATTTACCCGTGTTGGTCCCCGAAAGTATAAACATCCAGGAGAAAAGTGGCGTTTGGAAGATGCGATTAAAGAATTAAACCACTGCTCTGTATCAGGAGCTATGGTAGCATCTACTATGTCACTTAGCTATGACGCTATGTATTCAAATCTGGAACTTAGCGAATCACTGAAAGCGCATAAGAATTTATTCCCTATCTGGAATATTTTGCCTCACCATACGAATGAATTCTTAAGTCCAAAAGAACTTAAGGTTAAAATGATTGAGTATAAGATCAAAGCTGTAACTATTCATCCTTTTTCTAATGGATGGGATTGGACTGCCGAATCTAGCCAAGAACTGCTCAGCTACTTGAATGATAATAAGATATTTACCATTGTTACTGTTCCTGAATTGGGCGGATGGAAGGAGCTGAATGAATTTCTTGATCGGTACAAATCAATACCATTACTGGTTACCGGAATAAGCTGGGGCGAACAGCGATATGCGATTCCATTGCTAACCGGGCATCCTAATTTCCATATTAGTTTCGACCGCTTTCAGATCAATGAAGGGCTCGAATTCCTATATAAAAAGGGCCATATTGATCAATTGATATTTGCAACGGATACACCAACCATGTC
>Ga0222713_10003806_pt1 | contig 15414 bp, 17 predicted proteins | sample C33_649DmetaG_FD_165061 | JGI IMG/M metagenome (GOLD analysis project Ga0222713, IMG submission 165061) | Estuarine water microbial communities from San Francisco Bay, California, United States - C33_649D | ecosystem: Environmental > Aquatic > Marine > Unclassified | place: USA: California...
ATAATCGCATTATTCTTCTTTTTTCTTGAAAGAATCTGTGCAATTCGTTTTACTTCCTTGTCTCTACCAACTATTGGGTCAATTTTCCCTTCTTCCGCTAATTTAATTAGGTCTCTAGAAAAATTATCCAAAATTGGTGTGTTTGAATTAACTCTTTTGTTTTTAGGGTTAGTCCTAGGATTTTCTTCGTAACCAAAATCTACTGCCATATACTATCTTTTAAGTTTAACACAAACATACGTAAAAAAAGTTAAAAAAACAAAATATGGTTCGGACAATATGTCTAAAAAAATGTCTAACAAATGTCTAAATGTCAGCTTTAGACATTTGGTTCACAATTTGTAAATTGTAAAAATAAAATAAAACTATATGATTACATTATTTAAAGATCCGTTCTTTGATGCGTTTGATAAAGTATTAGATGCATCTCGCTACAATGTTAGCCCACAAACTAATATTCACAAAACAGAAAGTGAATATAAAATCTCAATGTCAATACCTGGTTTAACTAAGGATGACTTAAAGATTACCATAAAAGAAGGTGTTTTAAAAATCTCTTTTGAAAAGGATGAGAAGAATGAAAGAACACATTTCATTGGTAATTTTATAAAATCTTATACAATACCTGATGATGTTAAAGAAAAAGACATTGTGGGTAATGTTGAGAATGGTGTGTTGGTATTAACACTACCAATCGATAAAAAGAAGTCAATTGAGAGACTTATTTCTCTTAATTAAATGTAACCCCGATAATATCGGGGTTTTCTTTACTATTTATAATAAATAGAAATCATGAATAAATTAGAAATGAAACGTAAGCACATTGAAGAAGCTAACATTTTACTGGACAAAAGGTCTAAAGAAGTTAACAATAAGGTGACTGCAGTTAGGGACACAACAAAAAAAGACCAGTTAAAAGACAAATTGATGAGTCAATTGAAAGCCGGTAGTGGAAATACCTTCGGTTTGGTTAAATAAATTAAAGCCCTCAATATTGAGGGTTTTTTATTTAATATTTATTATTTATATTACAATAAAAAAATCATGGCAATATTATCAGAAAGAATTGAGGGGACAACTATATCTGTTGATATCAAATCGACCAATATTAAATCCGCTTCATATAATACGGAGAGTAAGTTGTTGACGGTTGTATTCAATAACGGAAGTATTTATCAATATGAGGATGTTTCCTGGGAATTGTTCACCAAGTTTAGGATGAGTGATTCACAGGGAGCATTTCTAAATGCAAAAATAAAGAATGCACACGCCTATAAAAAGGTAAGTTAATGAAAAATCTAGTAGACGAACTTTTAGAATTATCAGATCCGGAAACCGATAGTAAAATTATTAGGTCATTTCAGCTTAAGGACATGTTGTGTCCAACAATATTTGATAAGAACGAAACTGGGGAATTTACAATTAAAAAAGAAATCTCGGATAAGCTATTAGAGATAACAGATTCATTTATTGATTTCTTAGGTGTAGACTTTTTTATACATGATGTTATATTAACAGGGTCTTTAGCCAATTACAATTGGTCAGAATACTCGGATGTGGATTTACACATATTAATAGATATGAATGAGATCAGTGAAGGTGATAGTGATTCAAGTGCTATGCAAGATATCGTTAAAGAGTTTTTTGATGCAAAAAAGAATGTTTGGAATGAAAAGAATGACATTAAAATAAAAGGATTTGATGTTGAATTATATGTTCAGGATGTTAATGAAGAACACGTTTCATCTGGGGTATATTCGGTTTTAAACAATGAATGGGTTGTTGAACCATCAATGAAAAAGGAGAATATTGACACCAAAAAGATACTAGAAAAGGGTGAATTTTTTGCTAAAAGAATTGACCAACTAATTGATTATCATGAACATGGTAAGGATGTTGATAAAATGGCTTTAGACCTAAGAGACAAATTAAAAAAATTTAGAAAAAGTGGGCTAGAGGCTGGTGGGGAATACTCATATGAGAACTTAACTTTCAAGCTTTTAAGAAGAAATGGGTATATTGAGAAGTTAATGAATCTTAGAAATAGTATTTCAAACAAAAAATTATCCCTACCATAATTGTTATCTGTATTTTTTTCCTTTTCCCCTGTATTTATAGGGTAAGAATAAGCTTATTTATAATTTAAAAACAATGGGAGATATTAAACCTATCGGTAGTGAGAAATTACAAGGGGATGAAAAGTTCAAAAGAATCCTCGAATTAACTTACTACAATCAGAAATCGTCTAATCAAAAAACGTCTAATGCTGAATTAGTTAAAGAAGGTAAACATGGGGTTTACGGTATCGTTAGAGAAAAAGACGGATACTATGTTAAAAAAGGATTGAATGAATCATCACTAGATTATATTGGTGGTATGTTCATGAAAAATAAAAACAAATTTAGTTCATATGCTGAAGCTCTTAAAAGATTAGAACTTTTAAAGGGCCAAGAAATGCTGAATGAAGATATAACAAAATATGTTTTAAAAACAGCTAAACCAACACAGGAAATGCCAATGTCAGAACCGGCTGTTGATAGTGCACCAGCACCTTCTATGCCACCTTCTGATACTGAAGCACCTGCTGATAGTATGGATAATATGGATGCCCCTATGCCAGATGCTGAAGGTGAACCCGAAGCAATGAGCCCAGAAGAAAGTAAGCGTTCTGATTATATGGCTGAGATTCAAAAGTTTTCAGGTAAATTAGGTCAAGAACTTAGAGATCAGCAACCTAAAATGGAAAGCGATGATATCAAATATGTTTTAAACATGATAATTTCTGCGGTTGATTTAGATAAATTAGACGAAGATGATATCGAAGAGATTGGTAAAAAGTTTGAAAGAGATGAAGAGATGGGTTCTGAAGAAATGCCACAAGCAGATGCTGAGGCTCCAGAAGCTGAACCAGAATCTGACGAAGCTGTACCAGCACCTGAAGATGATTTAGCAGAAAGAATGTCTAAATTAGAAGAACTTATTAATACAAAATTTGGTGAAGAACCAGAAGAAGAGGCTTTAGATGAAGTATATTTTGATTTTGAAGACGGTGGAGAAGATGCTTATGATAAGCATTTAACAAAAAATTCTGAAGAAGAGGAAGATGAAGAAGGTAACTCTAATTTAGATATCACTCATGAATTATCAAATATCAACGAAGCAATTAATACAACCTTAAGTAAATATTTTGAATAAATGTACCTTCTATACATTAATGAACTAGGTCAAGATTATAAAGGACAAAGACAATATGAATTTATCTTTGGTAACGACCCAGACACATTAGTTGAAGAATGGTTTATAATTCCGTCTGCCGGTAGGGCGATACCCCCAGAAGTAGAATCAATCGATTTGGTTGGTTTACTTAAGAATTCTGATTTAAAACTTGAATTAGTACAGAATTCTGATTATTTTGGTGTTATCGATGCGGTTGATGGAATTATTGCATTAGGGTGGGAAGCTTTTGATATTGAAGCGGAAGAAAGACCAATAAGGATTTCATTTCATTTTGCTGAAGAATTAGAAAGTGTAACACAGAAATTAGCAACGAAGGGTCTTAGATTAATTAATGAAGAAATTAAATATAAATTAAAATGAAAAGAACAGAAATAATAGAAAAACTTATTAAAGAAGGATTTTCAGAAAAAACATTGGTTAAATTCAATGATAATCAGTTAAAGAAATTTGCTGATAAAATGTTAAAAGAGGCTCAAACTGTAACAACAACTAAAACTGTTTATAATAGTAAAGATCCTAAAGATATTGCAGCATTAAATACAGCATTAAAAAATCCAGATACATTAAAAAATCAACCTGCGGAAGTTAAAGAAGGTGGTAAAAATAAAGCCACTAAAAAATCATCTAAATCAGATGACGGGCAAACTGATGAGGAATTATACAATGCTATGTCTGATATGGGATGGGATTATGGGAAGTACGGTAGCGAAGATTTTGACGATGATGGATTTGCTGAAGCAGCAATGAATTTAGGTTATCGCTGGAATAAAAAGAAGGAAAAGTGGTATAACAGAGATACAAATGAATCAATAAAATCATTAGAAGGGTTTAAACAAGTTAATGAGTTTGTTAATAATGTTGTTGCTAAGAAATATCACATACTTACAACTAAATCTGAAATTATCGAAATGGTTAAATCAAAAATGAACACAATTGTGTCTGAGGATTTATCTGAAAGAAAAATACCTAAGTTACCTGAATTTTTATCTTTTGATTCTATTGTATCTGCTGGTAAACCAGAAGAAGCTCCAGTTCAACCTGAAGTAATTCCTGACGCACCACCAAAAGAGACACCAAGAAGAGAGGATAACCCTAGAAAAAGACCTTTTAGAAGACCGAATGAAGAACCAGTTGTAGAGCCGGACCCAAAAGCTAAAATAAAAAAAATAAATAGACCTATGATGTCTATGGCCGCAGAATAATTTTAATTATGAAATTAACAAAAAAAGCGTTATTATTGAAGTTAAGAGAAAACCTTAACGAAATGCCAATGACCTTTGACACCCCAGATAGTAGACCTAATCCTGATATTGAAAGGGATTTAGCAAACAGGGATCATACATTTAAAAAAGTCAACTTCCCTAAGAATGTTGAACAACCAAATTCAAATTTTGAAGAACTATTGGCGTCTAAACGTTATAAAGAAATTGTTGATAATGTTAGACAAAAGTTAGGTATGCCATTAGGTACTGGTGAGGAGAGTATGTCCACATTGAATAGTACAATGGGCCAGTGCCAAATGATAGTTTCAAGAATAGAATCACAACACGCAGAAGAATTAGCTGCACTAGCTATTGAGTTAGTTATGAAGGAGTTGGGTGTTGAAGAAGGTGATATTGTTTATGAAGCAAAAATTGAACTACCATCTAAAGAAGGTTTTAAGAATTCACCTCCAGGTGAAATGGAGCCTGAGGAAGTTGAATTAGAGAAAGAGCTTGTTGACGAACTAGATGATTTTACTCTAGAAAGAGCAAAAAGAAGAATGATCAACGCCATGATGCAAGGTGCGGCAACTAAGGGTCATTTTATGTTTCACTACGCTGCTGCTAAATTACAAGAAATTACGGGTCAAGGAGAAAGATTGATTGCAATGTATGGTGCTTTAATGTCAGCGGCCGATGCTATGTTATGGCAAGGAAGTAATAGGGGTTTAGGTGTTGGCGGAGGCGGTGGAACACCGATGGTTGCTGGTAAAGAAAAGGTATATCCAAACGAAAATCCACCAAGAGTTGTTGCAACAGCGATTAATTTCCCAATATTAGTTCATGAATTAATTAAAGGTACATACGAAGTTATTTCAGCAATGCGAAGCCAACCAAAAGATAAGGATTTGGCTAAAAGAGTAATGGATAAAGAAGATAGTAAAAATAAAGAAATTTGGGATTTTAGATTGGGCCCAGCAATATGGGACATGCTTAAAGATTCGTTTCCTGAAGATACAGTTACAGAAGAGGATAAGGTTGGAATTCAATTAATTATGTTTGAGGCAATTATCTCTAAACCAGCTAAACAATTTTTGGTCTTCATGAGAGAAATACTTTCTAGTAGCGACACTGGTAAGAGATTAATGAAATCATTATATGATATTATTAATAGCGAAATTAATGATTATGATTATGAAGTAGCTATGGATGAATTTAACAAAAAATTAGATGAACTTAGCAATGGAATTGATGATGATGATTTATACGGGGAACTAGGTAGTTTGGGGATAGATAAACCAAGAGATTAATGAAAAATTAAGTTAAAGTGGTCAAATTTGACCACTTTTTTTATATTTATATATATGAGTCAAAAAATAGAACAATTAAAGGAGTATGCTCGTGTAATAAAAGATACCCCATATGCACTTAGAACATATCTTCAAACATTTGATAATACCCAAAAAAAGTTTGTACCGCTAGAGTTGTTTCCAGATCAAATACAATTATTAAAAGATTACGAAACATATAATGAAAACATTACAAGAAAATATCGTCAGGCCGGTGTTACTACAGTAACAGCTGCGTGGCTATCAAAAAAACTACAACTAGCTAAGCCAGAAAATCCTGAGAGAGTTTTGATTATTGCTAACAAGCGTGATACCGCTATTGAGATGGCGAATAAGGTTCGTCACTTTTTAGATCAATGGCCAGAGTGGTTAAATGTTGGGTTCTCCCCAGATAAAAACTCAGAAAGTAGATTTAGATTAAATAATGGATCTGAAGTTAAAGCCGTTGCAACATCTGCGGATGCACTTCGTGGTTTTACACCAACAATATTAGTGTTTGATGAGGCAGCATATATTGAGGCCGGAGAAGACTTCTGGGCGGCGTCTATGGCCTCTCTATCTACCGGTGGTAAGATTATATTGATTTCAACACCAAATGGCTACGATCCAATTTATTACGGTGTTTATGAACAAGCAATTAGAGGTATTAATGATTTTCACATCACCGATTTAAGATGGTTTAAAGATCCTAGATATACTAAAGATTTGGTTTGGATTAAAGTTCCGGATATTGTGCATTATATGTTAAATAGAGAACAATATAATGATGATGAGGTTATTTTAAAAGAATTCGACATAACAAAATACAAAGAATTAATGGATGATGGATATCAACCTTATTCATCTTGGTTTGAGTCGATGTCCAAAAAATTCAAATATGATAAGAGAAAAATTTCTCAAGAACTCGAATGTGATTTCTTAGGATCTGGTGATAGTGTAATACCAACCGAGACAATGGAAAAAATTGCTAAAAACATGGTTAAACAACCAAAAGAAAAATATATGCAAGGATTGCTTTGGCAATGGAAGGAACCTGTTCAGGGGCATAGATATATTATGGGGGTTGATGTTAGTAGAGGAGATAGTGAGGATTTTTCATCAATCAACATTATTGATTTTGATGAAAGAGAGCAAGTTGTTGAATATGTTGGTAAAATGCCACCAGATGATTTGGCGTCTGTTGCTTATAAATGGGGTATATTATATGATGCGTTTATTGTAATTGATATCACAGGCGGTATGGGTGTTGCAACATCAAGAAAATTGCAAGAAATGAATTATAAGAACTTATTTATTGATGGTATTAATACCAAGAATGTTTGGGAATATAATGCCAAAGCGATGGAAAAAATACCTGGAATTAATTTTAATAATAAAAGAACACAAATTGTTTCAGCATTTGAAGAACAACTCAGACATGATTTTATTGTTAGGTCTAATAGGCTTTTAAATGAACTAAACACTTTTGTTTATATAAATGGTAGACCAGATCACATGAAAGGACAACATGATGATTCAATCATGAGTTTAGCTATCGCTTTGTATGCTGGAGAAATATCATTCACACAATTAGTTAGAAACGAACAACAGAATAAGGCTATGCTAGATTCTTGGGTTATGTCAGAAAGAACATATCAGTCACCACAAACAGAAAATTATTCATATGGAACTAGTTTCGATCAGGTTGGTATGATGCAGATTGATAGCTCACCATATGCAAAGAGTGGTGCTAACGGTATACCAGCGAAAGAACAGTACAATCAATATTCCTGGTTATTCGGAACTAATAAAAAGGCTTGATAATTCAATAAAAATTGATTAGATTAATTACAATAGTATTTATATAGTATGGCGAATCAAGATTTGACAGTTTTTCAGAAATTAACTAAGATATTTGGCTTCCAGAATAAGGGAGAACAAAGTCCTCCGTCTTTTAACTTTTCAAGAGAAGAGTTATTAAAGACCGATGACCCTGTTGAATTTGAAAAAGCTAGGTTACAAGCACAACAGTCTCAATATCTTTTTGATAAGTGGGCTAAATTAGATAATTCATTATATAACCAATCGGTGTATTATGAACCAAATAGACTAGCAGCATATTATGATTATGAGTCTATGGAGTTTACTCCTGAGGTGTCAGCAGCATTGGACATTTATGCGGAAGAATCAACAACGGTTTCAGAAAAAGGATATATCTTAAATGTGTATTCTGAATCAAAAAGAGTAAAGAACGTTTTAATAGATCTATTTGAAAATAGATTAGATATAAACACTAACCTACAAATGTGGGCTAGAAATGTATGTAAGTATGGTGACAACTTTGTTTATCTAAAGAGTGATCCAGAAAGAGGTATTGTTGGTTGTCAGCAATTACCTAATATTGAAATTGAAAGACTTGAAGGTGCACAATCAAGAACACCAAACGCTGGTGATCTAAAATCCCCAATTCGCGAATTGAGATTCCAATGGAAAAATAAAGATATGGAGTTCCAGTCTTGGGAACTTGCACATTTTAGATTATTGGGTGATGATAGAAAATTACCATATGGTACTTCTATGTTAGATAAGATTAGAAGAATTTGGAAACAACTTTTACTTGCTGAAGATGCTATGTTAATTTATAGAACATCAAGAGCACCTGAAAGACGTGTATTCAAGATTTTTGTTGGTAATATGGATGACAAGGATATTGAACCATATGTACAACGTGTTGCAAACAAATTTAAAAGAGATCAGGTAGTAGATAGTAGAAATGGTCAAGTAGACATGAGATATAATCAAATGGCTGTTGATCAAGATTATTTTATTCCTGTTCGTGATCCTGCGGCCCCAAGCCCAATTGAAACATTAGCCGGCGCACAAAACTTAGGTGAGATTGCCGATATTGAATATATTCAAAAGAAATTATTAGCGGCACTTCGTATTCCTAAGGCTTTCTTAGGATTTGAAGAGGTTGTTGGTGATGGTAAGAACCTTGCTTTAATGGATATTCGTTTTGCAAGAACAATCAATAGGATTCAAAAATCTTTAATACAAGAATTAAATAAGATTGCATTAATTCACTTATATCTTTTAGGATTAGAAGATGAATTAGAAAACTTTACATTAGGTTTAACAAACCCTTCTTCACAAGCAGATTTATTAAAAATTGAGCAGTGGAAAGAAAAGGTTACCTTATATAAAGATGCAACTTCAGACCAGTCTCAAGTGGGTATATTACCAGTATCACATACATGGGCTAAAAAGAATATTCTTGGTATGAGTGATAATGAAGTATTGTTAGATTTACAACAACAACGTCTTGAAAGAGCTATGGGTGCTGAATTACAAAATACAGCACAGATCATCAAAAGATCTGGTGTATTCGATGAGGTTGATAGTAAGTATGGTATTCCAGAAGAAGAAAGGGCAGAAATTGAAGCACAAGCAGGCGCTGCCGGCGATGAGGGTGCATTAGGAGGAGGAGGAAGTGTGCCACCTAGCGCTGCATCAGAACCACCTGGAGAAACTTCTGAACCTTTAAGTGAAAGAAAAAAGTTTAGTAAAATCAGAAGTGTTTTAGGTGAATCACAAGAAAATAATGATTTATTTAATCTTGAAAAGGCACAGAAGAATATTTATGAAATAGAAAATAAATTGAACGACATTATAAACGATTAAAAATGAACAGAATTGGGATTATAAAGAGCAAACTCTTAAAAAAATTAACAGAATCATATGGTTCTAACAATAAATCTGAAATGAAAAACATTTTAAAATCTGTTGTTGAGAATAAGGAGTTCAAGGAGATGTATCTTTTTTACGAGGAGATTGAAAATAAGTATTTTGAAGATAAGGAAACAGCTAAATTATATGTTGAGGGTATAGATACCGCAATGGTAAAACAACAAGTTAAAAATTTAAACGCATTCTGCGAATCACTAGATAAGAAGTTAGGAAATGTTGATGTAACAACAAATGAAATATATGAGGCTTTAGATCAATTAGGATCTGAAGATTCATTATCAAATCTTGAAAAGAAAATTGTAGCAAAAAAGACATTAATTGAACATTTAACAACTAAAAAGTCATTAGAAAGTATCTCTGAGAATAAAACTTATACAGCAAATGAAAATTTGTTACACGCGGTATTGGTAAATAATTTTAATAATTTATACGAAAATACATTATCTAAAGAAGATAAAGAGGCGCTTAAGGTTATTTTGGATATAAACGGTGAAGAGTTATTAACTAAGACATCCGAACTAAAAGAAACAATTCTTTCTAAAGTTACAAATATTTTATCAGAATCTAAAGATGCTGATTTGGAAACAAAACTTAAATCAGTTAGAAATGAAGTTACTTCAATGACTCCATCAAAATACAATTATTACAGATTAACACAACTTAAAAATGGTCTTGATTAAATCAGACCATTTTTTAATTTTTCCACATAAACAGCTTTTAATACTTCAGCACGTTTTTTAACAGAAGGTTTTGTAAACGATTGTCTTTCCCTTAGATTTTGAATCTGTTTAGTTTTTTGTACCTTACTTTTGTAAGTTTTAAGAGCAGACTCAATGCTCTTTTCTTTTTTTATATCAATTATAATCATATATTATAAATATTTTCATTTAATATTTTGGAATATTAAAAAAAATTCCTTATTTTATATCTTATCACCATAATATAATTAAAATTATGAAAAAAATTAATGAAAATCGGAAAATTTATTCCATTAGGCGATCACAAAGATGTAAAAGTCGGCTATGGAACAGTAGATTTTAAAAATCTTAAAACAGTTTATGTAAAAATGAACGCATGGGTAGAACCCAATAATGAAAACGAAGACTTTGATAAAACGATCTCTAAAGCAAGAAAAAAAATGAAAGACTTTATTAGAGAGTATAATTTAGGTGAAAATTTCAAAAAAGAAAGTATTGTTGATTTAGATATTAGGACAAAGGGAATAAAGATGAATAAAAGATCATTTATGAATTTAGAAATAACATTATTCGTAGATAAATTTTTTGATGTTAAGTCTAATTTAGTTAAAAACTTACTTAAAACCTTCACTCACGAGTCAATAGATAGTTGTTTAGCGGATAAAACATTATTCAATTTTAATAAAACTAAGATTTGATTCTATTATCCTTGTATTTATATGATATATTAATATATCATAATGAAAATATTAGGACCTAACGACTCTGGAAGAGGACTACTGATTGAATATGACGCAGGTCACATATCTCCAGAAGAATTAAAAAACAAAAATATAATAACAGAAATACAGAATAAGGATACCGACCAGGATCTTATTCTGTATGCTGTTTTACAAAAATACGATACCCCAAATAAGAACGGTAGGATTTATCCTGAAATGTTACTTAAAAGGGAAAATGAAAAGTATCAACAAATAATGAGCAAGGGTTCCGCCCTTAATGAGCTCAATCATCCATCATCATCACTTATTGATTTAGATAGAGTTTCCCATACAATCACCGAAACGTGGTGGGATGGTAAAACTTTAATGGGTAAAATAAAAATATTAACATCTCCAGGTTGGAAAAAAATGGGGATTGTTAGTTGTAAAGGTGATCAAGCAGCCATGCTACTTCTAAATGGCGTTACATTAGGTATATCTTCAAGAGGTGTTGGATCATTAAAGCAAATAAAGGGACAAAACATTGTACAAGATGATTTTGAATTAGTTTGTTTTGATTTAGTCTCATCACCATCAACACCAGGTGCTTACGTTTTTCAAGACATTGCGGATAAAGATAAATTTAACGAAACCGTTGAAGAAAAGTCTACTATGGATGATAGAATGAAGAAATTGATGGGTAACCTTGATACTTTTCTTAAAAGATAAGAGTAAAACAATAAAAAAGCATCTATTTTGATATCAAAAAAGAGATTTTTTTAAATATACACATATTTATATAGTAAATCAAACAAAAATAATGAGCGAAAAATCGATTTTAGAACAAGCACTACTTCAAGTAAATACACTTGAAGAAGCAGTAAAGCAAAATGCAAAAGGTATACTTTCTTCAGTAATGAAGCAAGAACTAAACGAATTGCTTAAAGAATCAGAAGAAGAGGAAGAAGTAGCAGATGATGCTATGGATCCTAAAGCAGAGGAAAACGACATGTCAGAGCAGCCAGATTCAGATGATGAAGAGGCTGATGATGAAGATGAAATGCCCTCGATAAATGATGAACCATCAAAAGATATCGATGGTGAAGACGAAGAAGACGAAGACGATATGTTTTCAACTGACGACGAATCACCTGAAATGGAAGACGATGAGTTACCATCTATGGATGATATGGCATCAGATGATGACGATACCTTAGACATGACAGACGCCCCTGATGAAGAGGTTCTAAAAGTGTTTAAAGCAATGTCAGATGAAGATGGTATTATTGTTAAAAAAGACGGTAATAATATTGAACTTACAGATGCTGATGATGAGTACATTATTAAGTTAGATGAATCAGAAGAAGAGGAAGAAGAAATGTCTGAGGACTGGACTGAAGAGGAAACTAACATTGACGTTGCGGATGACGAAACCATCTATGAAATTGAGTTAGATGATGAACCAGAAGATGAAGTTGAGATGTCTGAAGAAGATATGCCAGCTGAAGAAGAGGTTGATGAAGCTGCTCGCACTAAGTGGAACGTACATGGTGGTAAAGGATCTGGTTTAAAAAGCAAAAAAGTTTTTGCAGCTGGTGCTAAGAATGAATCTAAAGCATCATCAAATGCAATTAACGAAGAAGTAGAAAATCTTAAAAAACAAAACAGCGAATATAAAAAAGCGTTGATTATGTTTAAAGATAAACTAAATGAAGTTGCTGTATTTAACGCAAATCTTGCTTATGCAACTAGATTATTCACTGAACATTCAACAACAAAACAAGAGAAATTGAATATTTTAAAGAAATTTGATTCAATTTCAAACATAAAAGAATCTAAAAATCTTTACAATACTATTAAATCAGAATTAGATACTAAAAAACCAGTAACTGAATCTATAGTTAATAAGATTGTTAATACCGCATCAACATCTTCTTCTCAAGAAGTTTTATCTGAGTCAAAAGCTTATGAAGCACCTCAATTTAAGAGAATGAGAGATTTGATGAGTAAAATAAAATAATAAATAAAAAAAAACAAAAACCAAATATTTTAAAATGGGAGCATTATTAGAATCAGGTATGGTAGGTAACATCGGTCTTAAGCACCTTCGTGTTATCAAAGAAGATACCATCAAAAAATGGGATGACTTAGGCTTTTTAGAAGGTCTTGACGGTCACCAAAAAGATAACATCGCGCAATTGTATGAAAACCAAGCGTCTTATTTAATCAACGAAGCAGCAGTTTCTGATGCTAGTGGTTCATTCGAGACAGTGGTATTCCCTATCATTCGTCGTGTGTTCTCTAAATTATTAGCGAACGATATCGTTTCAGTACAAGCAATGAACTTACCAATTGGTAAATTGTTCTACTTCGTACCTAAAATTCAAGAAAGACAATCAAATGCACACAGAGCACCTTATGGTATGCCAAGCAATAGCGACGCATCTACTTTAGGTTATGAAAGTGGTACAACAGATCCAAGAAGTCTATATGACCGTTTCTATGAAGCAAATGATGCAGCTGATGCTGGTATCTATGATTACTCTAAAGGAGCGTTCTCTGCTGTAACTTTAACAGGTTCTTCAGTTGTAACTTTCTCTAACGGAGCAACTACAAATGTAGCTAACGCTGATTTAACTGGTGATACAGTTTCTGATGTAATTGTTAAATTCACAGGATTTGCAAAAGATGGTCAAGGTAAATTGATCGGACCAAATGGTTCTGTAATGGATACTGAAGAATTCTTAGCTTCTGCTGTAGTTAACTACGCAGGTGCAGCAAGAAACTTCAACATTGTTACACAAAAGTATGGTAAAGGTATTGTTGAATATGGTCAAAAATCAACTTCAGCAACATATCCTTCAGGAAGATACCAAGATATTTGTGATGAAGAAGGTACAATTTACGTAAAAGTAGATTTACAATCTTACAGCGCAACTTCAGGTTTCTCTGACTTTACTATTCCTTCAGGTTTCACTTCAAGTGACGTATCATTAGTTTTCAGAGTTTATGATACATTAGAATTTGAAGATCAAATTGGTGAAGTATCGTTTGATTTAGCTTCAGTAACAGTTTCTGTAACTGAAAGAAAATTAAGAGCTAGCTGGTCTCCAGAATTAGCACAAGACGTTTCTGCTTTCCATAACATCGATGCTGAAGCTGAATTAACAGCTTTATTATCTGAGCAAATCGCTGCTGAGGTTGACCGTGAAATTTTACGTGACCTTAGAAAAGGTGCTGCTTGGACTGCTAAGTGGGATTATAATGAGTGGAAATATGGCGCAACTGGAAACACTCCGTTCATGGGTTATACTCAAAAGGATTGGAACCAAACATTGGTGACTAAAATCAACCAATTGTCAGCTCAAATCCATAAGACTACATTAAGAGGTGGTGCAAACTGGATCGTTGTTTCTTCAGAAGTATCTGCAGTATTCGATGATTTAGAATATTTCCACGTATCTAATGCTGGTCCAGAGCAAGATCAGTACAACATGGGTATCGAGAAAGTTGGTACACTTGCTGGACGTTATCAAGTATACCGTGATCCATACTTACCAGCAGGTAAGATCCTTGTAGGTCACAAAGGTAAGTCACTATTAGACGCAGGTTATATCTACGCTCCATATGTGCCGTTACAGTTAACTCCAACAATGTACAATCCATTTAACATGACTCCGATCAAAGGTATCATGACACGTTACGCAAAGAAAATGGTGAACAACCGTTACTTCGGTGTAATCAACGTAAGTGGTTTACAAACGTTCGATATGAATACTTTAAGATAATCTTAAAATTATCATAATAAGAACCCTCACAGAAATGTGGGGGTTTTTTATTTTTATAAAATTCCTTATATTTGTGTTTATGGGTGAAATTGTAGATTATAGTAAACTTAGATTAGATGTCCTTGAAAAAATGATATACCAACGAGGTATTGACTGTAAATTGAAGAAGGATGAAATGATAAGAATGCTTAAACTATATGACGAGGGTAAGTATGTGGAGCCAATGTTGGAAACCACCTATGACAAATATGAAAGTGGGTTTACTATAGGCATTGATTTAAAAAATCATATACAATTGGTACAAATGGGTAAATTGGTTGAAAAAAAAGAAGCTAAGAGATTAAATCGTTATGCTTCTGGTAGGGTCTATTACTGGGGCCCAAATAAGCTCATTTAAGAGACTTTCTTTTGATTCTTGACCTCTTCATGGCTTGGCTCAAGATAAGCCTCAATTAGGTCATGAAACTCCCTATAAACATCTGCTTTGTTTTCTGGTGTAATCTTTAAAACATATTTATTGGTTCTGGTTATATCTAACATCTCATTTACGTCTGTAGTAACCACATCAGCATCCTTTATTGAATCTTCAGCATAAAAAGAGACACCATCTTCAAATAATTGGGTATCATCATCAAATTCTCTGTATGATTCTTCCCAAGAATCTTCATCTTCAAAATCCGGATCATCATCATTTACCCAATGGTAATCCCCTT
>Ga0222713_10003807_pt1 | contig 15412 bp, 7 predicted proteins | sample C33_649DmetaG_FD_165061 | JGI IMG/M metagenome (GOLD analysis project Ga0222713, IMG submission 165061) | Estuarine water microbial communities from San Francisco Bay, California, United States - C33_649D | ecosystem: Environmental > Aquatic > Marine > Unclassified | place: USA: California...
CCGTTCAGTTCGCTTTGGAGCTGCTTCGGCTCATGGACAGGCCAATATGATCACGTTCAACACCTTGATGAATTCTGGAGCCATCGTTCGCGATGCCAAAGGATTGTACTCCGTTGACATGAAGGCCATGCGCAGTGCCATTGACAAATTGGCGGCTGAGTTGTTGACCTTGCAGGGAGATGGAAATGCCCATGGCGTTCAAGCCATGCTCGATACCCGTGCAAAAGTCAGCGATGCTTTGAAGCAAGATTTGGCTCGATTGGGAAAGGCCAATATTCCCGTTGATTTGGTGTTTGATCAAGGCGTAGACACTCTGGGCTTGGGCCACTACTATCAAGAGCCTCAAAACGGTGGGCCCGGTATGCCCGGCCAGCAGATGAATAACGGCCAGCAGATGAATAACGGTCAACAGCCTTCCAACGGTCAACGCCCATGATAGGAATGAACCGATTGGTCTTGATAACGGCCGCCACCGGGTTGGTGAGCATGCTGGTATTTTGTGGAAACGGAAGTCCTGAGGGTTCCGACCCACTTTTATTGAATTTGACTCAAACCTTGGACCGGGAACACTACCATGCACCCGAACTGAACGATGAGTTTTCTGAACATGCTTATCGCGCCGTTCTAGACAATCTAGACCGCGACAAGCAGTTCTTTACAGCTGAAGACATCAAAGCCTTGAGCGTCCATGAAAAAGCCATCGACGATCAAGTTCGCATGGGCTCTTTTGCCTTCTTTGATTCAGCTTGGAGTCGGTTGCAGAGCCGCTTGAATGTCATTGAGCCTTGGGTCGATCAAACGTTGGCCAAGCCTTTTGCCTACCAAACAAAAGCCACTTGGACCGAGTTTGAAGATGTGCCTGAATACGTCAAAAACGAAACAGCCCTGCACAAGCAATGGGATTTGTGGTTGCAGTTCCAAACCGTTGACCGATTGTTCCGAAAGCAAGAGTCTCAAAAAGGAATCAAACCCGTAGAAGAGGATCCCGACTTGGAGGCCACAGAAGGCGCCGCTCCTGAGTCTGCTCTAGACAAAGCTGAGCGCATTCTTCCTTTCGACAGCTTGGAATTGAAGGCCCGCAACGAGACGGCCAAGTTCATTCACGACTGGTTCAAACGCTGGCGCGGTATGGACCGCAAGGATCAGGTCAGTTTCTACTTGAATTCCTTGTGTCAGGTTTACGATCCGCATACCAATTACTACGCTCCTGAAGACAAGGAGAACTTCGATATTTCCATGACTGGGAAATTGGAGGGAATTGGTGCCACCTTGAGCGAGCGCGATGGATACGTAAAAGTGGAGCGCATTGTGCCCGGATCGGCCTCGTACAAACAAGGCGATTTGAAGGCCGGCGATTTGATATTGAAAGTCGCCCAAGGCAAAGAAGAAGCCGTTGATATCGTCGGCATGAAGCTGGACGAGGCCATCAAATTGATTCGCGGGAAAAAGGGTACAGAGGTTCGTTTGACGGTAAAAAAACCCGACGGATTGATCCAGGAAATCCCCATCATTCGCGAGGTAGTTGTCATTGAAGAAAGCTATGCCCGCAGTTTGGTATTTGAATTCAATGGTCACAAGTTGGGCTTGATTCAATTGCCCAGTTTTTATGCAGATTTTTCAGCCCGTGGGCGAGGTCGAAATTGCACCGGCGATGTTCAGGCAGAGATCGAAAAACTCCAAAAAGCCGGTGCCGAGGGCATCGTGTTGGATTTGCGCAACAACGGGGGAGGAAGTTTGGCCGATGCCATTGAGATGAGCGGTCTTTTCATTCCTTCTGGCCCCATCGTGCAAGTTCGATTCCCCAACGGTGGTGTTCAACAAGCGGCCGATCCAGACCCAACGGTGCGCTACGACGATCCCTTGGTGATATTGACCAATACCTACAGTGCTTCGGCCTCAGAAATTCTGGCCGCGGCTCTCCAAGACTACGGCAGAGCCATCATTGTGGGCAGCAAAAGCACCTTTGGAAAAGGAACGGTTCAAACCTTTGTTCCACTTGAGGGTACTGGCAATGCTGTTTTCCCCGACGGATTCGGACAAGTCAAGGTAACCATCCAAAAATTCTATCGAATCAATGGCGGTACCACCCAATTGGTGGGTGTAGTGCCCGATGTCATTTTGCCCGATTTGTACGACGAGGTAGAACGCGGTGAAAAAGAAATGGAATTCCATTTGGAGTACGACAAGATTCGCCCCGCTGCTTACCGCGCGTATTCCGGATCACACAGTGCCGGTAAAGGCCCTGCCATTGACCAAGCCAACTCTCGTATTGCTCAGGGTGAGTACTATCAATTGATTCGAGAGCGCAGCAAGCAATTGGGTGCTCAAAGGGCTCAATACGAATACCCCTTGGATTTGAATGCCTATTCTGCTTTGCAGCAAGACTGGCAGACGCAAGCCAAAAAGGTCAGTGATTACCCCTATCAAACGGTGGTAGATAGCCTGTACGCTTTGCCGGTAGACATTGCCTCAGCGCAAGGAGACGAAGCCAAACTGGCCTTGAAAACCGACTGGATCAAACGCTACAAAAAAGATGTGGGCATCGACGAAGCCGCCCAAATCTTGAGTGCTTGGTTGGGTCAGTAATTGCAGAGTGGCCGACGCATTAGGCCTCTACTTGTCAAGTTTTGCGGCCTGGTTGGGTCAGTAATTGCAGAGTGGCCGACGCATTCGGCCTCTACCTGTCAAGTTTTCGGCTTGGTTGGGTCAGTAATTGCAGAGTGGCCGACGCTTTCGGCCTCTACCTGTCAAGTTTTGCGGCTTGGTTGGGTCAGTAAAGGAGTATAAAGAGCAGCCCATTTTACTCTTTCCACAAATAGGGAAAGAGAATGCCGGCCATGACCAGTATCAAAAAGTCCAAGGCGCCAATCAAAGCGAGATCTTTGAATGTGCTGCTAACCAAAATGGGGTTCAAGCATTTGGCTGAGGCCCCCATACCTACGAGTAGCAGCGGCATCAACAAAGGCAAGCTCAATACAGGCGCTAAAAAGGCCGATTGATTGGCTTTGGTGGCCAAGGCTCCAACCCAGGTAAAGATGCTGGCAATGCCTCCGGCTACCCCAATGACCAGTGAGAAATAGATGGATAAGTGTTCAATAGGCATGCCCATGAAGGCAGAAAAGGCAAGGAAGTTGAGCACGGCAAAAGCGGCCATGCTGATCCAGGCGTACACCATTTTGGACCAGAGCAATTCACTGGGGTGAGCCAGTTGGTTCCAGTATATCCACCGGCCCCGGCTCAAGCCCAAAAAGTTCTTGCTGATGGCCTGAAGGGTGCAGAAGATCAAGGTGATCCAAAACAAGCTGTTCCACGTTTTGCCGTGAATATCAGGTTGAGTCAAAAAACTCAAAAGAGCCATGGTCAATAGTTGCAAAGCCGCCGCCGCCAAAACAGCGGGCCGGCGAATGTCCAAGCTCCATTCGGCGCGAATCAATTGTACGACAACTCGGGTTCTGAGCATAGGGACTTGTTTGCTTACCTTCGCGAAGGTATTGGCGAAAGACAGGCTTTCCCAATTTTCAAATCGCGATGTTCAATAAGATTCTCATAGCCAACCGAGGAGAGATTGCCATTCGGGTGATTCGCACCTGCAAAGAGATGGGCATATCTACTGTAGCCATATATTCAGAAGCTGACCGTGTGGCCCGTCATGTTCGCATGGCCGATGAAGCCTACTGCGTGGGTCCTGCACCCAGCAACCAAAGCTACTTGAAAATGGAAACCATCATTGATTTGTGCAAACAAACGGGCGCTCAAGCGGTGCACCCAGGCTACGGGTTTCTGAGTGAGAATGCCACCTTTGCGCGTCGATTGCGCGAGGAAGGTATCGCTTTGATTGGGCCTAGCCCCGAAGCCATGGATATGATGGGATCCAAAATTGCTTCCAAGCAAGCGGTTGAACGCTACGGTGTGCCTTTGGTTCCCGGAATCAATGAGGCCATTGTCGATGCTCAGGCGGCTCTGGATGTAGCCCGCAGCATCGGTTTTCCCGTTTTGGTCAAAGCCAGTGCCGGTGGGGGAGGAAAGGGCATGCGTGTGGTGGAGTCAGAAAACGAATTCTTGTCTTCCTTGCAAATGGCCCAAAGCGAAGCCCGTTCAGCCTTTGGTGACGATGCCGTCTTTATCGAAAAATATGTAGGCCGTCCTCGTCACATTGAGATTCAAATCATGGCCGATTCCCATGGCAATGTGTGTCATTTGTTTGAGCGCGAGTGCTCCATTCAGCGCCGCCACCAAAAATTGGTAGAAGAAGCTCCCAGTGCGGTATTGACCCCTGAATTGCGCGAGCAAATGGGACAAGCGGCTGTGAATGTGGCCAAGGCTTGCAACTACAGCGGTGCCGGTACCGTTGAGTTTCTGTTAAGCGATAACAAAGATTTCTATTTCTTGGAGATGAATACGCGCTTGCAAGTGGAACACCCCGTGACCGAAATGATCACCGGCCTGGACCTGGTCAAGGAACAAATACGCGTAGCCGCTGGCGAAAAGTTGTCCTTCAGGCAAGAAGACCTTTGTATCAATGGCCATGCCATTGAGCTGCGGGTCTGTGCCGAAGATCCCTATCAGCAATTCCTGCCGAATGTGGGTCAGGTTCAAACCTATTTGACACCCAGTGGCCCCGGCATTCGCGTCGATGACTGCATGGAGTCCGGTATGGAGATTCCCATCTATTACGACAATATGCTAGCCAAGTTGATCGCCTGGGCTCCCACCCGCCAAGAGGCCATTCAACGATTGCGCAGGGCCATTGACGAATATGTGGTTGTCGGCATTGAAACAACCTTGAGTTTTGGCGAGTTTGTCTTGACTCACGAAGCCTTTTTGAAAGGCGATTTTGATACCCATTTCATTGCTCAGTACTTCAAGCCTGAAGAAGGGCAGAAGCAGACGTTGAGCGAGCAAGAATGGGCCGGGTTGGCAGCAGGAGCAGCCCTCTTGTATGATCAAGGGAAAAAGGCCTCCAAGCCGGTTTCGGCCTCCTCTACCCAATCGGCCTGGCAACAAAACCGCCGCCAATTGCGCTAAGTCCATGCACAAAATCCTGTTGGTAGATGATTTTCATTCTGACCTCATGCAGGGCTTGAGCGAGCATGGTATAGACTACGACTATCTGCCCACGATCACCGAAGCTGAGATTCGCAGCCGCATTTCACCTTATACGGGCCTATTGATTCGCAGCAAAATGCGGGTGGATCGATCCTTGTTGGAGCAGGCTCCTCATTTGCAATTCATTGGCCGCGGCGGCGCGGGCTTGGACAACATCGATGAACAAGTTTGCCGAGAGAAAGGCATCGAACTCTTCAATGCAGGTGGAGCCAATGCCGATGCCGTAGGCGAGCAAACGCTGGCGATGCTGCTCAGCCTGTTTACGCGATTGCACAAGGCCGATGCCGAGGTTCGTCAAGGGCTTTGGGACCGGGAAGGAAATCGCGGATTCGAGTTGGCCGGTCGCACGGTGGGCATCATCGGATACGGTCATGCTGGGTCGGCTGTGGCTCGAAAACTGGCTGGATTTGGGGTTCGGGTATTGGTCTATGACAAGTACAAGGAGGTTCAAAGCGCAGGCTACATTGAAGCCTGTGATCGGGTAAAGATTGTGTCAGAATCAGACATTCTCAGCTTTCACGTGCCCTTGACTTCAGAGACGAGAAAGTGGGTCGATGAAGCCTTTGTTTCTGCCTTGTCAAAGCCCATTTGGTTGCTCAATTTATCCCGAGGTGAAGTGGTCGATACCCAGGCTGTTTGGAGGGGAATTCAGAGCGGTAAAATTTTGGGTTTTGGAGCTGATGTTTTGGAGTGTGAACCCCCTATGCAGGAGGGTTCTTCCATTCGTGAATTGATAGCGGAAATGTCAAAAGATTATCGATGTTTATTCGCCCCTCACGTCGGCGGATGGACCCACGAAAGTTATCAAAAGATTTCCAGTGAATTGCTGGCTAACACCCTGGCTGTCATGCGGGTGGATTGATGACTTGAAGCCCAGTATGTGCCCTGTTGGTTCGATCGCAGGCAAATACAAGGCTCATTTGGCCCTTAATTCGAGGCCTTAGGGGTTGTTACTCTCTTGATTTTTCGGTAAAATTGCCAATTAGTCGGATAGAATCGCTCAACGGCGTTCCATCTGCTGAATTGAACCAAGAAAAATCTATGAAGAATACGCATCTCAAGTGGGCTCTAACCCTTGCAATGTTCGCTGCTGGAAGCGCCTGGGCGCAAACCAACTTTGCCGATTTTCGCGTGAAGGCATTGAACCAAGATGGAAAGAAAATCTCGGGTGTTCGAGTGGTCATGACCCAGAACGACATCGAAGTCGCTTCTGACACCACTGACTCAGACGGTAACGTAGTATTTCAAACCCTGAATCCAGGGGTATACGTGGCCACTGCCGAGTACACAGGGTTTCCCCTTCAGAAAAAAGAGAATTTGGAACTGGTTGCCGGTTACAACGACCCCTGGGAAGTTCGTTTCCTAAAATCAGGTCCAGCTGTAGAAATTGTGGTAAGCGGTCGTCGCGGTCCTGTAAGCTTAAATAACGGTGAAACCCAAATTTCGGGTGCTAAGTTGTTGGGGGCGGGTAAGCGTGGTGCAGCCTATGCTGTCTCTACCGACGCGGGAATCTTGGCCACTCGTCAGGGTACTTCGGTTCGCGGAACTCGTGCCGACGGTAATGGAACCTACATTGATGGTATGCGTATCATCGGTGGTGGTACATTGCCCAGTTTGGGAACAGAGGCCGTTTCGGTCAACATCGGTGGTATCCCCGCCATGTATGGTGACTTGACCGGTGGTGCCTTTAGCTATACCTCTAAGAGTGCCTCTGCAAAAATGGTTTCAGCCGTTGAGGGAATTACCTCTACGGGTTTAGACGCCTTCGGGTACAATACCGTTGAAGGTTTTGTGTCTGGTCCACTTTGGAAGAAAAATATCTTGACCGATGGTGGTCGTACAAAAGAATTGGTTAAGCTTGGTTTTACCTTGAATGGAAACTTGGGCTATTACAAAGAGCCTAGTCCTACTCGTACGGGAGTGTATGTGGTGAAAGAAGACAAGTTGGCTGAGATTGAGGAAAACCCCTTGATCATCACTCCCAACGGGTTTGTACATGCAGCGAGCTACTTGACCGAAGACGATTTCGATTTGTTGAAAGCTCGTCCCAATTCGGCTCTGTATAATGGCAACTTCATTGGCAAATTGGAATTCCGTCCTACTGATCAAATCACCATTACAGGTTATGGTTCCTACTTCTACTCCAATGGTCGTTCGGCTAGCAATAGCATCATGAACTACAAGAACAATGCCCGTAGCGATAACCAAACTTACCGCGGTTACTTGCAGTTCACCCAGAACTTCAAGGTTGATAAGGAAAGCCAAATCAAATCGGCATTTTACACCATTCGTGGTGAATACCAGTCCTCAACTTCTCAGACCCGCGATGCCAAGCACTTGAACAACATTTTCGACTATGGTTACGTGGGAACTTTCACTCGTTACCCCGAAGAAGTGTTCTTCTATTCGAATTATGATGCACAACAGAACCCCAATAAAGAGCCCAAAATTGTGCGTGACCAATACGGTAACTACGTGCAGTTGCGCAACTACTGGGAATTGGTGGGTTACCGCGATACTTTGATGGCCTTCCAAGCCAGCGATTTGAACCCCTTGCGTGCCAAATACACCCAAAATGTTTACGACTACTACGATAGCCGCGGCTTCAATGTGACCAGTCAAGGTACCTTGATTGCCAACCAGGGCTTGTTGAACGGTTTTAACCCCAACAACGTTTACTCGCTATGGGGTACTCCGGGTGGAATCACTGCCGGTTGGAGCAAGAGCCAAAGCGAGCGCTATTCAGTCTTTGCTTTGGGTCAGATGCAGGTTCAGGGCAAATCAGTGGGTGGTCGTGAGCGCACTCCTCATGACTTGCAGGCTGGATTCTATTACGAACAGCAAATCAGTCGTGGTTACGGTCTAGGTGCCAACGGTTTGTGGATCCTCATGAACCAATACATGAACAGCCACATTGCGGAATTGGATCTGGATAACCCCATTTTGAGCTACGACGCCAATGGTGTTTTCACTGATACTGTTCGCTACAACCGCTTGATCAATTACGAGGCACAATCGCACTTTGACCGTGCATTCCGTGACAAATTGATCAATGACGGTGCAGTTGACGTTTACGGTCGTCCCGTGGGTGAGCGCACCTTCATCGATATCAACTCTTATAAGCCTGAAGATTTCAGCTTGGATATGTTCAATGCTGATGAAATGTTGAACAACGGTAACGGTGTGGTTAGCTACTTTGGTTACGATCACTTGGGCAACAAAGTCAAAGGAAAGCCTTCATTGGATGACTTCTTGAACAACAAGGATCAGCGTTTGATTGGCGCCTTCCAACCTGTATACATGGCGGCTTGGTTGCAAGACCAATTCCAGTTCAAAGATTTGATCTTCCGCATGGGTCTTCGCATGGAGCGCTACGATGCCAACCAGTCTGTGTTGCGCGATGCTTACAGTTTGTACCCCGTTAAGACAGTAGGTGAAGTCACCGAAATCAATGGATTGGCTACCGATCACCCCAGCAACATGGGTGAAGACTTCAAGGTATATGTGAACGACATCGAGGCTCCCACCAAAATCTTGGGTTATCGCGATGGCGACCGTTGGTACAATGCCGATGGTTCTGAGCAGCGCAACCCTGAATTCTTAGCCAACCAAACCAGCAATGGTCGCATTGCTCCTTATTTGATTGATCCCAGCAAGCAGGAATTGTCAAGTGCTTCCTTTAAGGATTTTACTCCTAACGTGAACTTGCTTCCCCGTATTTGGTTCAGCTTCCCCTTGGAACCCAAGCGCAAAACCTTCTACGTCAGCTATGACGTGTTGGCTCAGCGCCCCAATAGCGGTGCTTCTTTCTTGTCAATTGACGAGTTGTATTACCTGAAGAACCGCCAAGGTTCTACTATCTCCAACGGTGAGTTGGGCCCTCGTTTGAAAACCGATTATGAAGCGGGTTACAAGCAGGTGTTTGGTCGTCGCGGTGACCGCGGTTTGGAATTGGCGGTGTCTTACTCGGAGATTCGCAATGACTTTGGCTTGTATCAAATCAACCAGGGCTATCCTGTTACTTACACCACCTACCGCAACATCGACTTCGCTACTGTTAGCGGATTCCGCACCAAATACGTAATGGACAACGTAGGCGCTGGTGGTCGTCCTGGCCCCTTGAGTCTGTCATTCTCCTACATGTTGCAATTTGCCGATGGTACGGGTTCAAACATCAGCTCTCAGGCTACTCTGATTGCATCGAACCAACCCAACTTGCGCAACGTGATTCCTTTGGGTGAATTGGACATTCGCAACAACTTCAAGGTTTCTGCAACCTGGGCTTGGGGCGGTGGTATCGATCCTCGCAGCAAAAAGAACTTGTATACAGGTCCCCGCATCAATGGCAAGGAAATTTTCAAGTTGACCAGCTTCAACATCATTGCCAACTCGTACAGCGGCGCACCTTACACTCCAACAACCCGTGCGGTTCAGATTGGAGCTGTTGACCGTGCTCAAATCAAGGGTGTACCTTACGGTGCTCGCTTGCCTTGGCAGAATACCTTCGACATCAACATCACCAAAGGTTTCACCGTTAGCCGTACCGAGAAGAACGATTTGCAGATGAATGCCTTCTTCTGGATCCAAAACGTGTTGAATACTTACAATGTGGTGAGTGTATTCCCCTACACCGGTCAGCCAATGGATGACGGTTTCTTGAACTCTCCTCAAGGTCAATTGCTGATCCAAAACCAGATCAACTCTCAGAGTTATGTGGATTTGTATCGCATTTTGTTAAACTCTCAAACTGGTAACTACGCCAACCCCCGCACCATTCGTTTGGGATTGCGTATGAACTTGAACTAATCTGTAAAGCTCCTAGAAAATAGATATGAAACGATTTGGCATTCTTTTGTTAACGGCCTTAACGCTAAGCTCACTGAGCGCTCGCCCCATTGTCAATGTCAATGGTCGCGGAACACGCCCCAGTGTAGACCGTCGCGGTGGTCAATTTGCCAACACTTGTGAGCCAGCTTCTCAAAGCGTGGATTTGGACATCAACAACGTTCGAACCAAGCTTTTGAACGGTGGCGATATGTGGTGGGATTTGAACAATCCCAAGTACGAGGTTCCCAAAATCAGTGATCCCAATGCCGTGCGAAAACACTCCCTGTTTTCGGGCGCCATCTGGATCGGTGGTAAGGACAACGGTGGCAGCTTGAAGCTGGCTGCGATGACCTATCGCCAGCGCGGATCAGACTTTTGGCCCGGTCCTTTGGACACCACAACGGCTGCAACTGACCCTGTTCGTTGTAAAGCCTACGATAAAATGTGGAAGGTGACACGCGATGAATTGGAAGATTTTGAATCCAGCCAATACGTGAACCAAAGTGTGGGTATTCGCGATTGGCCCGCCGGTCGCACCCGTGCCGTTATGAATGGCAACGAGGCCCACTATTTGGCTCCTTACAAAGAAATCATTCCCGATGGTGTATACGATCCCTTTGCGGGTGAACACCCAGTATTGGATGATCGCCGCCCCACAGAGGAAAACGGTGTCGATAAACAGCCTGACATGTTCATTTGGTGGGTATACAACGACAAGGGCAACATTCACTCTGAGACACAGGGTCAGCCCATCGGTGTAGAGTGCCAAACCACGGCCTTTGCGTTTACTACGAATGACGAGGTTAACAACATGACCTTCTATTCCACCAAGATCATCAACCGTGGTTTCACCACCTTGAACGACTGTTACATGGGCCAATGGGTCGATGCTGACTTGGGTAACTATGCTGATGACTATGTCGGTTGTGACGTAGGGCGCAGTTTGGGATACTGTTACAACGGTGACGACGACGACGAAGGTGTTTTGGGTTATGGATTGAATCCTCCCACCATTGGTGTTGACTATTTTGAAGGTCCTACCGATACAGCAGGCAATCAAATGGGCATGAGCCACTTCATGTACTACAACAACGATTCTGACCCCATTCGCGGTAACCCTGGTGAGGCTCCTGAGTTCTATAACTTGCTTCAAGGTAAATGGCTTGGAGGTCAAACGGTAACTTGGGGTGGTACAGGCTTCGGTGGTAGCCAACCTGCCGACTACATGTTCCCTGGCCCAACCGATCCTGCGTATGCAGGTGAGTGCTGGGATGAAAAGAGCGCAGGTAACCGTCCTGGTGACCGTCGTTTCATTCAGTCAACAGGTCCATTCTTGTTGCGTCCCGGTCAGGTTCAGCGCATCACCGTAGGTGTTGTTTGGGCTCGCACAACCAGCGGCGGTGCCGGTGCTCCTTGCTTGGGTACAGGTTCCTTGCGTTTGTTGCAATTGGCCTCTGACAAGGCACAGACCTTGTTCAACAACAATTTCAAAATTTTGGACGGTCCTAACGCTCCCGATGTTGAAATCCAAGAGTTGGAATCTGAATTGGTTATGAAGTTCTTGAACACCAATTCTACCAAGGTGGAGAACTACCGCGAGAAGTACAAAGACGCCAACAACCAAGAGAAGACGTATGCCTTCGAAGGATACTTGGTTTACCAATTGAAAGACGGAACCGTAAACACTGGTGACTTGACGAACATCGACAAGGCCCGTTTGTTGTTCCAAGCCGACGTTCAAAACGGCCGCGATATGATCATCAACCGCGTGTACGATCCTAAGTTGTCACAGTTGGTTCCCGTCATCATGGTTGAAGGTGCTGACAAAGGTGTAAAGCACAGTTATTCCATTAAGAACGATTTGTTTGCGACCTCTGCGAGCACTCGTTTGGTTGACTTCAAGCCTTACTACTACATGGTATTGAGTTATGCCATCTTGGCTGATGACTCTTTGCAGCTCGACCCCAACCAATATTTGGCCGGTCGCCGCAACATTCGTGTGATTCGTGCCATTCCTCACAAAACCGAACCCGAGAATTTCGGAACCGAGTTGAATACTCAGTACGGTAGCGGTCCTTCATTGGTACGCTTGTCAGGTCGTGGAAACGGTGGTCAAGTGTTAGAGTTTACAAAGGAAACCTTGGACGAAGTACTTTCAACAGGTTACGCTCCCAATCCCAAGTACATGGCAGGAATGGGTCCTGTGAACGTGAAAGTGATTGATCCCTTGAAGGTCCCCAACGCCAAATTCACCTTGGTGTTTGACGAATTGAAGACCTCATTGAGCTCGGGCTTGAAAGACTCTATGACCAAGCACACCCAGTGGTACTTGGTAAATCAAACATCTGGAGATACGATCTTCTCTGATACTACCATTGCATTCCGCTTTGAAAGTGTGCAGGGTCGACCATCAACAGCAAATTCTACTCCTGAAACCCTCGCCGATTGGGGCTTGAGCATCGAAGTAGAGCAGGTTTATAACCCTGGTGAGAACGCCGAGGCTGATCCCTCTAACGGTTACCTTTCTTATGAGGTAACCTGGGAAGACAACGGTAAGCAGTGGTTGACGGCTGTGGCCGATAACGACGCCAACGGCAATGCTCAAGCGGGAACTGTATGGCCCAACTGGATTCGTGCCGGTAGCAATGGTCGTGGCGGTACCTTCGACGGTTATACCTCTGACTTCTTCAATCAGGACGGAACTCCTGTTGACCCAGGATCTGCTTATGAGCGCATATGGAACGGCCGCATCGCGCCTTACGGTTTGGTGGCCCGTGAAAAGTACAGCCCAACGGTGGGTAAAAACACCTACGGATTTGCTTGGTGGGGCAATGCCACAGGCTTGCAAAACCCCATGGCGGAATTGGCCAGTGTGGAAATTGTCTTGACCCCCAACAAAGATTTGTGGACTCGTTGCCCCGTATTGGAAATGGCCGATGACGAAGTTAAAACCTCTACTGAGGGTCAACAGTCAAAATTCAACATGCGTTACGCCAATTCGGTTGACAAAGAAGGCAATCCCATCGCTGGTAGCATGGGCTTGGGATGGTTCCCTGGCTATGCCATCAACATGGAAACCGGTGAGCGCTTGTGCGTAGCTTTCTCTGAAGACAGCTACTTGCCTGGTGACAACGGTCGTGACATGATTTACAACCCCACAGATCGTGTGTACAACGACAATGGGAACTATCCCGTTATCGGTGGTAAGCACTTCATTTATATATTCAATACCGGTTATAACGGTATTTCCCGCAACGTGAAGGGTGACCGTTACTTTGGAGAGGACGAAGCCAACTTCCAGCGTTTCAAAGACGGTTTGATGGCTTCTGCTCCTGGTGGAAACCCCAATAACTTGCAAAAGACGCGCGTCTTGTCACAAGTTATGTGGGTAATGCCCACGTACCTGGCCCCTGGTTACAACATGGACAACGGTGTGCCTCCAACTGAGGTGAAGTTCAAAATCAACATTCGCAAGGCCTATACCACCTTCGAAACCGGCAATACAGCCAACAACGATCGTCCCATGTACGAATTCGATGCCAGCGAGATTGCTCCAACCGTTTCCAACGACGTAGGAATCGCCAGCTTGGATTTGGTGAATGTGGTGCCTAACCCTTATCGCGGTTACAGCGAATACGAGAACAGCCCTGTTGACTCTCGCGTGAAGATCACCAACTTGCCTCCTGAATGTACGATCACGATCTACGACATGGCAGGTAACCAGATTCGCCGCATCACCAAGGCCGACGAACAGACCTTCGTCGAGTGGGACTTGAAGAACCAAAGCAATGTGCCCATTGCCTCTGGTCTGTACTTAATACATGTAAAGAACAAAGACTTGGGTGAGAAGGTCGTACGCTGGTACGGCATCATGCACGCCATTGACTTGGATAGCTATTAATAGAACTCATGAAGAAACGCTTGAATATTGCTTTTGCCGCTGCCTTGTTGGGTAGCAGCATGCTTGTACAACCTTTGATGGCGGGTAACCCCGAGCGTCAAGGTCAGGCTGGAGCCGCTCAATTGACCATCAACGGATGGGCCCGCAGCAGTGCTCTTGGCTGGGCAGGTGCGGCAGGAGTAACCGGTCTTGAAGCTACGTTTATGAACGTGGCAGGAATGGATAAAATGGCATCTTTGACAGAGTTGGCCTTCTCTCGAACCGCTTGGTTGGTGGGAAGTGGCATTTCTGTGAACAATGTGGGTTTTGCCCAGAAATTGGCTGATGGCGATGGTGGAACATTGGGCTTTACTGTGATGCAGTTTGGCGTTGACCCCATCGACATTACAACGACTGAAAACCCCTACGGTGGGATCGGTACTTACCGCGTGAACATGACCAACATTGGTGTCTCTTATTCAAAGAGTTTCTCCAATGCCATTGCAGCAGGTTTTACCATGCGCATGGTCAACGAAGGTATTCCCGATGCAAGTGCTTCAGGTGTCGTTTTGGATGCAGGTGTTCAATACTCGACCACCTTGCGCCCTACCGCCAATGCCATCAAACGCAATGACTTCAACTTTGGAGTATCGATCAAAAACATCGGTCCTGACATGATGCACAAAGGTGATGGTTTGAGCTACAAGGCCTTGTTGCAAAACGGAACCTTTGACAAGACGGTTCAGGTAAAAGTGGATCCCATCAAAATGCCATCTTTGTTGAACATCTCTGCGACCTATGACATTCGTTTGGATAAGGTGGCCAACATGTACGACAACAAGTTGACCTTGGGCTTCGGCTTCACCAACTACGCTTTCTCTGCCAACCAAACGGTGTTGGGTGCTGAGTATACCTACAAAGACTTTTTGTCGCTTCGCGGTGCCTTCGTGTACCAGGAAGGGGTGTTCAGTGAAGATACCCGCACCTCGGCCTTTACAGGCGCTTCGGCTGGTTTGAGCTACAATTGGACCATGGACGGTGGAAACATTGTCTCCTTAGACTACAGCTACCGCCACACAAACCCCTTCGACGGTGTGCACAGTTTTGGTGTGCGCATCGGATTGGGCTCGGCCGAGTAAGCAGAAAAAACTTATATTTGATTGTTGCATCTATGGGAGGCCATAGATGCAACATTTTTTTTAACACCCACCCAAAACCCTAATACAAAAACACCATGAGTGCGATTCAGTATTTTACCAAAGAAGGATTGGATGCTTTGAAAGCCGAGCTCCAACAGTTGAAATCAGTAGAGCGCCCCCGCATCATTCAAGCCATTGCTGAAGCCCGAGATAAGGGTGATTTGAGCGAGAACGCGGAATACGATGCCGCCAAAGAAGCCCAGGGTCACTTGGAAGATAAAATTGCCCAGATGGACAGCCTTTTGGCCAATGCACGTGTCATCGATTCTTCACAGCTAGATACCAGCAAAGTCAGCATTTTGTGCAAGGTGAAGGTCAAGAACCACAACGTAGGCAAGGAAGATGAGTACATGATTGTCTCTGAAACTGAAGCCAATTTGAAAGAGAAAAAGATTTCCGT
>Ga0222713_10003809_pt1 | contig 15402 bp, 16 predicted proteins | sample C33_649DmetaG_FD_165061 | JGI IMG/M metagenome (GOLD analysis project Ga0222713, IMG submission 165061) | Estuarine water microbial communities from San Francisco Bay, California, United States - C33_649D | ecosystem: Environmental > Aquatic > Marine > Unclassified | place: USA: California...
ATTTTCGAGCGCCGCTTCGTCCTGCTTCAGGCGGGTCTGCTGCGTCTTGAGCGACTGCTGCTGCCGGGCGAGGTCCGCCTGACGAAGTTTGACGTCGGATTCCGCACGGTCCAGGGTTTCGCGCGGTGTCAGGCCCGACTTGAAGAGCTCACGCTGACGCGCGAGTGTGTCTTCGGTCTGGCGCAGGTTGGTGCGGGCGTTCTCGATGCTGGTTTCCGTCTCGAGCAACTGCGACCGCGCGGCCGCCAGACTGGCTTCGCGGCTGTTGACCTGCGTCTGCAGGTTGCGGGGATCAATCTGCAGCAGGAACTGTCCCTGCTTCACGACGTCGCCCTCGTTGACCGCCAGGCCCACCACCTTGCCCATGGTCTCGGCGCTGACGTTGACCGAGCGCTGAGGCCGGATCTTGCCGCTTGCCGACACAATCGCCTCGAGATCGTGCCGCGCGATCTTCTCCGTCTCCACTTCGACCCCGGCGGACCGGTTGGAGTTCAGATTGGCGTAGATGGCGACCGCAAGTCCGACGACGATGACGAGGCCGATGATGAGCTTTTTCCGGTTCATTCGAAACTATCCTGCAAGAAAGTAAGCGGCGACGAGAGCGATGACGGCATACGTGGCCAGCAGGCCCGTGGCGACGCCGGTGGTGGTGCGTTTGTAGAGGGTGGCCAGACCGATGGCGAGCACGACCAGCCACCAGATCACGAACAGGTCAATCATGCCGAAAAACTTGGCGAGAAACGACGTCTCGTCGAGGGGAACCAGGGCGCCGAGGTTGGCGATTCCCGAGGCGCTGACCTGGCCACGGGCGTACATGATCGGCGCCGCCACCACGGCACTCAAGGTGGAGATCACCTGCGAGTGCACGAGGACGGCCATGACATGTTTGAAGGAGGCGGTGCCGCCCAGGATGGTGTTGAAGACCGCCCAGAAAACCGCCGTCATGATGACCGACACAAACGGCACGAAGATGAAGGCGCCCACCAGCGCCAGGTAGGCGCCAAACCGCGACTGCTTCTCCATTGCAGCGTAGGCCTCGTCAGTGACCGGCTGCCCGGTCCACCGTTCCGCCTGCTGCACCTGCATTTCGAGCGCGGCGGCCCGGCCGCTCTCCGTGAACTGGGGCAACCCCTGCGACAACGCGGTCGCCAGGCAAACCACAAACAACATGCCCGCCACTTTGGGCGTCCGGACGACGTGCACGAACGTCTCACCCGGGGAGGTGATCACCCCCATGACGCGGGCCAGCAGTCCGGGAAGCAGAGGACCGTCGGGCGTGGTCGGTGCAGTATGCGGATCGGTCATGGTGGATTCGGTCATCGGGGACTCCCTCGCGTGTGCGGCGCGGTTCCGGCAATCCCGCCATTGTATCGTCGCGAACAGATACGGGGCGAATCCCCTCAGTGTTCCTGATAGGCTCGAACAAATGCAGACCATGACCCGCCTCGTGCTGTGGAGTGCCCTCCTGTTGGTGGCCACCTCGGCGTCGGCACAGCCCTTCGAGGTGCTTGGCAGCCGGGCGCTCGGGATGGGCGGGGCCTTCGTGGCGGTCGCCGACGATGCTTCTGGGGCGTTCTGGAACCCGGCCGGCCTGGCATCCGGCCAGCCGGCGGGGGCCACCATGGAGTGGGTCCGCTTTCAAAGTGGTGATCGGGATGCCGTTCCTGTCGCTGGTCCCTGGGAACGTTCTACCCGGTTTACCAGTTTGGGCACATGGCCTCTTGGGCTCAGTTATACCCGGGTGGATGAGGTCAACCTGGTCAATTCCGGCAGGGTCGACCGGTTCACGACGCAGTACTACAGCCTCTCCCTGCTTCAAACGGTCATCGAAGGGGTGGTGATCGGCAGCAACCTCAAATATGTGCGCGGCCACGTCGCATCCGCCTCGACAGACGCTCCGACGGTCGGGACGGCGCTTGAGGCTGGACGTCGTCTCGATGGTCATGGAAGTGGGGCGTTCGACCTTGATTTGTCGGCGATGTACGACGCCCGGATCTTCCGCCTCGGGGTCACGATGCGGAACCTCCGGTCGCCATCATTTGCCGGGACTGACGGGGCCGTTCGGGAACTGCGGCGGCATTCCCGCGCCGGACTCGCCATCCTCCCGGCGGCTGGCCTGACCCTTGCTATAGACCTTGATCTGGACACGGCCGATCTGCCGACCGGTCCTCAGCGAGTGCTCGCGGCTGGTGCGGAACACCAGGTCTCGTCGCGGATCGTCCTTCGGGCCGGTACTCGGCGGAATCTCGAAGGCACGCGCGCCACAGTGGGCGCGGCGGGCGCGAGTGTCGCGATGCGCCCGGGCACGTGGATCGATGCCCACGTGACCCTGGGACGCTCGTCCGGGGAGCGCGGCTTCGGGATTGGATTGCGCGCCGGCTGGTAACCCCGGCTGTGGTCGTGCCAAGCTTGTGAGGGGGGGCATGGCCGTTCGTCTTGGCGAATTATTGCTGCGCGAGAAGCGCATCTCGCCGGTCCAATTGCAGGAGGCGCTGGAGCATCAGCGCATGCATGGCGGCCGGCTGGGGTCGAGTCTCGTCAAGTTGGGGTTCGTGCAGGACGAAGACATTGCGTCGCTGCTGAGCCGGCAGTATGGCGTACCCGCCATCGCGCTGGGACTCTTTGAGCTCGACTCCACGGTGGTGCGCCTCGTCCCGGCCGAAACGGCCGTGAAGTACCAGGTCATCGCGGTCGGGCGGTCTGCCACGGCGCTGACGCTGGCGATGACCGACCCGACCAATGTGTTCGCCATGGACGACATCAAGTTCATGACGGGCCTGCATGTCGAGCCGGTCGTGGCCTCGGAGTCGGCGGTCCGTGAGGCCATCTCCCGCTACTACGGCACGGGCGCGGCCGACGCGGACCGCGAGGCGAGTGGCGACCTGGTCACGCGGGCGCTCGAAGACATGGGGACGGGGGCCGACGATGGGCTGGAGGTGGTGGCCGAGACCGACGCCATCGACCCCTCGACGCTGGAACGGCAGAGCGGTGAAGCGCCCGTCATCCGCCTCGTGAATGCGCTGATGTTGTCGGCGATTCAACGCGGCGCCAGCGACATTCATCTTGAGCCGTACGAAAAAGAACTCCGCATCCGCTTCCGGATTGACGGCGTGCTGCATCGGGTGATGGCGCCGCCGCTCAAGTACCGCGACCCGATCACCTCACGCATCAAGATCATGGCGCAGATGGACATCGCTGAAAAGCGGCTGCCGCAGGATGGCCGCATCAAGGCGCGGTTCAACGATCGCGGGCAGGTGCGGGAGATCGACTTCCGCGTCTCCTGCCTGCCCACCTTGTTCGGCGAAAAGATCGTCATGCGGCTGCTGGACCGCGGCCAACTGCGCCTCGACATGACGCGGCTGGGGTTTGAGGCACGCGCCCTGAAGCAGTTCGAAGCCGCCATTCGGCGCCCCTGGGGCATGGTGCTCGTCACCGGCCCGACGGGCAGCGGCAAGACCAACACGTTGTACTCCGCCATCTCCCAGCTGAATCAGCCCGGCGTGAACATCCTCACGGCCGAAGATCCCGTGGAGTTCAATCTCGCCGGCATCAATCAGGTGCAGGTGAAAGACAGCATCGGGCTGTCGTTTGCCGCCGCGCTGCGCTCCTTTCTGCGGCAGGACCCCAACGTCATCCTCGTCGGTGAAATTCGAGACCAGGAGACGGCGGCGATCGCGGTGAAGGCCGCACTCACCGGGCACCTCGTGCTCTCGACGCTGCATACCAACGACGCCCCGAGCACGGTGAGCCGCCTGGTCAACATGGGCATCGAGGCGTTTCTCGTCGCCAGTTCGGTGAATCTCGTGTGCGCACAGCGGCTTGTGCGGCGCATTTGTGATCATTGCAAGACCGAGGACATCCAGCCACCGGAGGTGCTCATTGAAGCCGGCATGGCCCCGGAGGACGTCGCCCACGTGCAGGCGTGGCGCGGACGGGGCTGCGATCGCTGCGGCGGCACGGGCTATCGGGGACGTGTCGGGTTGTTCGAGGTGATGGCATCGTCGGAAGCGATCCGCGCGCTGATTCTGGAAGGCGCGCCGGTGAGTGAGCTTCGCCGTCAGGCGATGACCGAGGGCATGGTGACGCTGCGGCAGACGGGCCTGCAGAAGGTGCGCGAGGGGCTGACCTCGCTTGACGACGTCGTGAGAGAGACGGTGATGTGATGACGCTGCCCGATTTACTCGCCCAGACGGCCGCGCTTGGCGGATCCGACCTGCATCTGTCGGTGGGCAGCCCCCCGCAGGTCCGGGTGGACGGTGACTTGCAGCGTCTCGACGCGCCCACCCTGACGGCGGACCTCACGCAGTCGCTGGCCTACAGCGTGCTGACCGACCAGCAGAAGAAGCTGTTTGAAGAGACGTGGGAGGCCGATCTGGCCTTCGGTCTGCAAGGCGTCGGACGCTTTCGCTGCAACGTGTTCCTGCAGAAGGGCGCGGTCGGCGCGGTCTTCCGCCTTATTCCGGAAACCATCCGGTCGCTCGAGGAACTCAACCTCCCGGCGGTGCTCGCGCGGCTGGCCGATCGGCCGCGCGGCCTTGTGCTGGTGACCGGACCGACAGGCAGCGGCAAATCCACGACGCTTGCCGCCATGATTGATCGTGTCAACCAGCAACGCCCCGCCCACATTCTGACGATCGAGGATCCGATCGAATACATCCATCCGCACAAGAAGGCGCTGGTCAATCAGCGCGAACTGCACGCCGACACCCAGACGTTCGGCAAGGCCCTTCGGGCTGCGCTTCGTGAGGATCCGGACGTCGTGCTCGTCGGTGAGTTGCGCGACCTCGAGACGATGGAAGCGGCCATGAAGCTGGCCGAGACAGGCCATCTCACACTCGCCACGCTCCACACCAATTCGGCCGCGCAAACGGTCACGCGAATCGTGGACGCGTTTCCCGCACACCAGCAGGCACAGATCCGCACCCAGCTCTCCCTGGTACTCGAAGGCATCGTCTGTCAGGCGCTGCTGCCCAAGGCCGGCGGCAAGGGGCGGGCGGCCGCGCTCGAAGTGCTGGTGGCCACGCCCGCCATCCGCAATCTGATTCGCGACGACAAGGTGCACCAGATTTACTCGACGATGCAGTCCGGACAGGAGAAGTACGGCATGCAGACGATGAACCAGTCGCTGGCGCGGCTCGTGCAGAATCGACAGATCACCAGAGAGGTCGCGATGGCTGCAACGTCGAACAAGGAAGAATTGCAGACCATGCTTGAACGCGGCCGGGTGGTGGCATGAGGACGGCGGTGCAGACGTCGCGTCCGGGTGTGCGGCCCGCCGGTCGCAGTACGACGGTCGCCGCGCCGAAGCGGCAGCGGAAGGTGCCTGCGAAGAACCTGGCTGTCATGACGCGACAGCTGTCGGTCATGATCGACGCGGGGCTGCCGCTGGTGCAGTGCCTGGAGATGTTGAGCAGGGAGGAACCCGACAAGCGCCTGGCGTCGGCCATCAGGCAGGTGCAGCGTGACGTGGAAGCCGGCGCGGCGCTGGCGGAAGCGATGGAACGTCAGCCGCACGCCTTCAATCCGTTGTTCACGCACATGATTGCCGCCGGCGAGGCAGGCGGCATTCTCGACATCATCCTGAAGCGCCTGTCCACGTACATCGAAAAACAGGTGAAGCTCGAGGCGCAGGTCAGATCGGCGATGATCTATCCCTCCGCCGTGTTGAGCATTGCCGGGCTGGTTGTGACCGGCCTGCTCTGGAAGGTCATCCCGACATTCGCCACGTTGTTTGATGGCCTCGGCGCCCAGTTGCCGCTCATGACCCGGGCGGTCATCAAGGCCAGCGATGTCTTCGTCAGCATTCTGCCGTTGCTGGTGCTCGGCGCCATCGGCGGTCTGTTTCTGTTCCGGCGCTACTATGCGACGCCGGCCGGACGGCTGCGGGTGGACTCGGTGCTGTTGCGCATGCCGCTGATGGGGCCCATTCTGCGCAAGGTGGCGGTAGCACGCTTCTGCCGCACGCTCAGCACGCTCATCAGTTCCGGCGTGCCCATCCTGGCCGGCCTCGACATCACCGCGAAGACGTCCGGGAACGCGGTGGTCGAGACGGCCGTGAAACAGGCGCGTGGGCGCATTGAACGGGGTGAGACCATCGCGGCACCGCTCCGGGCCACGGGTGTGTTTCCGCCGATGGTGTCGCAGATGATCGGTGCCGGCGAGACCACCGGATCCCTGGATGTCATGCTCGGAAAGATTGCCGAGTTTTATGAAGATGAAGTGGACGTCGCGGTGGCCGGTCTGGTGACGGTGCTCGAACCCGTCATGATCGCGGTGCTCGGCGTCATTGTCGGCATTGTCGTGGTGTCGATGTATCTGCCGTTGTTTGAGTTAATCAACCAGCTGGCATGACGCGAATCGTGATGTACTGACAATTGTGGTGGTGGGAGTGGCGCGATTGGTCACACGACGGGCGCCGCCGGGAGTTGGCCTTCCGCCGCAAGTGCTGGTGTAATGGGCAGTTACGAGGCGGGCATGGCGGGGATCGCCGATCTGGCACACGGGTTGCCTTAGGAGTGTGCCGGAGGTTGTCGCGCTGTCTGGAGTTCCAATGTCGGAGCGCCGCGCGCGGCCAGAGGCGAAGGAAAACACGACATGAGAACCACACGAGACGAAGGCTTTACCTTGATCGAACTGCTGATCGTTGTTGCCATCATCAGCATCATCGCGGCGATCGCAGTACCAGGGCTGTTGCGCGCCCGGATGTCCGGTAACGAGACGTCGGCGCTGGCATCCATGAAGGTCGTCAACTCGTCGCAGGTCGCGTATTCCGCGTCGTGCGGGAACAACGGCTATGCCACGTCGTTTGTGGTGCTGGGCACGGCGGCACCGGGCACGACGGTCGGGTTCATCTCGCCGGATCTGGGCACCGTGGCGCAGCCGCAGAAGAGCGGGTACGACTTCGACATGCCCGCCGCGGCTGGTGCCGCTGCCGGACCGAACGACTGCAACGGTAGCGCGACGCAGACAGCGTATTACGCGACGGCCGTGCCGCAGACGTTTGGCACGACGGGGGGCCGCTCGTTCGCGACCAACGCCGCGAACACGGTGTGGCAGGTCAACGCCGCCGCGGCACCGGCCGAGCCGTTTGCCGCGCCCGCGACGCCGATCCAGTAGGGGGGCACCGGTTCCTGGTGCCTGGTTCATGGTTCATCGGTGCTGGTGCTGGGTTCAGGGGAACCCGGAACCAGCACCCTGAACCGATGAACCGATCAACCAGGAACCCGCGCCAGAGATGTGGTACAAAACCGGGGTATGAGCTCACGCACACGCCTTCTGGTCCTGGTTGCTGCGATTGCCGGTCTCGGGTTTTCGGGCGCGTCCGCGCTGGTGCATCACCGGCTGCTGACGGACCCGTCCTACACCAGTTTCTGTGACGTCAACGCGACGTTTAATTGCTCGCAGGTCTACTTGAGCGAGTACGGTTCGTTTCGCGGAATCTCCACGGCGCTGTTCGGCATGATCTGGTTCGGCATCGCGGCGTTGCTGGCCGGGTTTGCGCGCGTGACCGCCCCGGCCACGCCGGGCACCAAGACCCACGCCCCGGTGAGTCCGGCTGGCGCTTACCTGTTTGCCTGGTCCACGATCGGGCTGGCGTCCATTCTGTATCTCGCCTACGCGTCGTTTTTTGTGCTGGGCACCGCCTGTCTCCTGTGCATGGGCACGTATGCGTCGGTGCTGGCGATCTTCCTGCTGTCTGGCACGGCGCAGTCCGTGTCGGTCGGCGACCTGCCCGGCCGGATCGGCACTGACTTGCAGACACTCGGCCGCAGCCCGGTGGCGCTGACCGTGGCCGTGATCTTCCTGGCCGGGGCCGGCACGGCGATCGCCATGTTCCCGAAAGACAACCTGCCGAAGGCCGGCGAGGCTCCGACCAATCAGGCCGCGCAGGCCGCGCCCGCTGAGGACGCGGTGAAGCAGTGGCTCGCGGAGTATGACGCGAAGGAGAAGGTGGACGTTGGCGTGCCGGCGGACGGGGCCAAGGTCGTCATCGTCAAGTGGAATGACTTCCAGTGTCCGTCCTGCCGCGAGGGGTTCACGTGGTACAAGCCCGTACTCGCCAAGTACGCGCAGTCCCACCCCGGCGCGATCAAATACGTGATCAAGGATTTTCCGCTGGAAGGCGAATGCAACTTTGCCACGCCGAACATGAATCACTACGCCGCCTGTGAATCGTCAGTCGCGCTCCGCCTCGCGCGTGAAGCCGGCAAGGCCGACGAGATGGAACAGTGGCTCTTCGACAATCAGGGGACGCTGACGACCGAGAGCGTCCGGGCGGGCTACACCACGGTGACGGGGCTCTCGAATTTCACGGAGCGCTACGCCTCGATGCTCAACAGCGTTCGCCAGGACGTGTCCGACGGCGTCGCGTTGAACATCGGCCAGACGCCGACCTACTTCATCAACGGCGTGAAGGTGCTCGGCAACCTTCAGCCCCAGTGGCTCGAAGTGCTGATCCAGCACCTGCTGGCCAAGCCCGACACCCAATAACACTGCGTGGTCCTGGCACTCGAGGAACTCACCAAGGAATTTTCCACCGGGTTCCTCCGGCGCGGCCGGCATCGCGCGGTTGACGGGCTGTCGCTGGACCTCTCGCGCGGCGAAGTCTTCGGGTTGCTGGGGCCGAACGGCGCCGGCAAGTCCACGACCCTGAAGTTGATCACCGGCCTGCTCTGGCCGACATCCGGACGTGTGTCGGTGTTCGGATACGCGCCGCATGACCCGCGCGCGCGGGCGGCGTTGGGATTTCTCCCGGAACATCCGACGTTCTACGATCACCTCACGGGGGAGGAGTTGCTCGCGTACTTCGCCGGCGTCTGCGGCCTGCGCGGGGCCGACCTGACCACCCGCGTGCGGCAGACCCTCGACCGCGTCGGGCTCGGGGATGCCCGCACACGGGCCGTCCGGCAGTACTCCAAGGGCATGGTGCAGCGCCTCGGGCTGGCACAGGCCATTGTGAACGACCCGGCGCTTGTCATCCTCGATGAGCCGATGTCCGGGCTCGATCCCATCGGTCGTCGCGAGGTCCGGGAACTGATTCTCGAATTGCGCGATGCGGGGCGGACCGTGTTGTTCAGCTCCCACATCCTCTCCGACGCGGAGATGTTGTGCAGTCGCGTCGCCATCCTGAGCCGTGGCCGGATCGTGGCGGCCGGCACCACAAGCGATCTGACAAGCGGGCAGACCCGGGGATGGGAAATCACGGCGTCTCAGCTGACGCCGGCGGCCGTCGCCGCGCTGCAGCCACAGACGAGGCGTGCCGTGCGGATTACGCACGGCCGCTACACATTCGAACTGGGCGCCGATCAGCGGCCCGAGCCCGTCGTCGCCGACCTTGCCGCGCGTGGCGCCACGCTGGAGGCAGTCACGCCGCTGCGCGCCACCCTGGAAGACGTGTTTGTGGAGCGCGTGTCATGACCCGTGTGCGCCTGGTCGCGTGGCACGTGTTCAAGGAGAGCGTGCGGGATCGCGTGCTGTTTGCGATCGGCGGGTTCGCCATCGTGCTGGTGGTGGCATCGGTGCTGATCGGGCAGATCACGGCGGGGCAGGACGTCCGGATCATCAAGAACCTGGGGCTGGCGATCGTCGAGTTGTCGGGTGTGCTGATGGCGGTGTTTATCGGCGTGGGGCTGGTCGCACGCGAGATTGAACGGCGCAGCATCTACAGCCTGCTGGCCAAGCCCCTGCATCGCTGGGAGTTCATCGTCGGCAAGTACTTCGGGCTGGTCGGCACACTCATGGTCAATGTGACCTTCATGTCGGTGGCGCTGTTTCTCGTGCTGGGATGGTTCCAGATGACGAGTCCGGAGTCGGTCGTGAAGGGCTGGGGGGTGCCCGCCGTGGACCCCGCGTTGCTCAAAGCACTGGTCCTGATCGCCGCCGAGTTGTGGTTGATGACGGCCGTTGCCCTGCTGGTGTCGACGTTTTCCTCGAGCGGCGTGATGTCTGCGGTGTTGACGTTGGGCGTGTGGGTGGTGGGGCTGCTGAGTGACGACCTGCGCGGATTCACGGCCGTCACGAGTGCTCCCGCGGTCGTCTGGCTGGTGCAGACGATTGGGGCGATCGTGCCGGCGTTTTCGACGTTCGACATCAAGGCGGAGATCGTGAACGGCCGTCCTCCGGTCGCCTGGGGGTATGTGGGCCTTACGATCGCGTACGCCGTGACGTATTCCGCCGCGCTCGTCGGCGCGGCCGTGGGTGTCTTCTCGCGGCGGGAGTTCACGTGAGCGCGCTGCGGCGTCTGCTCGTGGTGCTTGTGGTGTCCGCAGTGGTCCTCGTGGCCGGCACCGTGCTGGACGCCCGCGACCGACGATATCCGCGATCGGATGCGGAGACCCGCGAGTTGTATCTGACGTCGGGTGACACGATTGGCCGGCTCGCCCTGGGATTTGACGCGGTGCTCGCGGACGTCTACTGGATTCGTGCCGTGCAGCACTACGGCCGCGATCGCAAACTGCTCCGCTATGCGGGGCGCTACGAATTGCTGGCGCCGCTGGTGGACATCACGACGAGCCTCGATCCGCACTTCACGACGGCGTATGTCTTCGGCGCACTGTTTCTCGCCGAGCCGCTGCCCAACGGTCCCGGGCAGTTTGAGGAGGCAGTGGCGCTGCTTGAGAAGGGGCTGCGCGCCGAGCCGGACGCGTGGCGGTACGCGCAATACCTGGGCTTTCTCCACTACTGGCATCGCGACGATCGTCAGGCCGCCGCGCGGGAGTTCGAACGTGCCGCCGCCATTCCGGGCGCGCCCCTCTGGTTGACGCCACTTGCCGCGCAGATGTTCGTTGAGGGCGGCGACAGGCAGGCGGCGCGCACACTGCTGGAGTCGCTGGCGCAGTCCGAGGAACCGTGGATTCGCGACCTTGCGCAGCGGCGCCTGCGGGAACTGGGGCCGTCGTGACGCCACCCGAGATCGTGATCGCCGGCGTGTTCGGCCTGATGATCGGCAGCTTCCTGAATGTCTGCATTGCCCGGCTGCCCAGGGGCGGGTCCCTCATGACTCCGGCGTCCACGTGCCCCTCGTGTGGACGGCTCATCCAGTGGCGCGACAACATTCCCGTACTGAGCTACCTGCTGCTGCGAGGGAAGTGTCGACAGTGCGCAGCCCCCATCAGCATGCGGTATCCATTGGTGGAAGCGGTGACCGCGCTGCTGTTCGTGGTGCAGGCGCTGATGGAGCCGGTGCCTGGGATCGCCCTGGCATCACGCCTCGTCTTCACCGCCCTGCTGGTCGCGCTGGCGGTGACGGATCTTGAGACGTTCCGGCTCCCGAATGCGTTGACGTTCGGGGGCCTGGGCATCGGTCTGGCGCTGTCGTTGTTCACGCCCCCGGGCGTTGTGGAGGCCGCGCTCGGCGCGGCGCTTGGCGCCGGTCTGCTGCTCGCGATTCGATGGGGGTGGCATCGCGCGACCGGCACTGATGCGATGGGCCTGGGTGACGTGAAGATGCTCGCGATGATTGGCGCGTTCCTCGGCTGGGCGCAGATCTTCCTCGTCCTCCTGCTCTCCACGTTCGCCGGTGCCGTGATCGGGATCCTTGTCACCGCCAGCGGTCGAGGCTCGATGCAGACCAAACTGCCGTTCGGCGTATTTCTCGCCATCGCCGCCTTCGTCGCGTCCCTCTTCGGCCGGGCCATCCTCGACTGGTATCTGGGACTCTTGATCATCTGAAAGCTGCCATCGGGTAATCGGTCATCGGCATTGGGAAATTGGTAATCGCTGCCAGGTTTGTATGAGCCTGGTTGGCGGAATCTGCCGGGTGCCGCGCGGGGGAGGGCCGGAATACCGGGCTCCTGGTTGGCCCCGGTGTTGCAGGACCGTTCGCCGTGGGCAGACACGCGGACAACGGATACGCGCTGGTCGAGGTGTTGATTGCGACAGCGGTGGCGTCGCTTGCGCTGGCTGCCGCTGCGGGCCTCCTGGTGGCCAGCGCGCGTGCCGTCAGCGAGAGCGATGCGGAGACGACGGCGACGTGGCTGGCGATGACCCATCTGGAGTCCTGGCGATCCTCGTCGACGCCTGTGCCCGACATGCATCAACGCGTCGACGGACGATTCGACGTTCACCTGCGTGCCGACCGGGACACCGCAGAGCCCCTGCTCTGGCACGTCCGCGTGTCCATCACCGGCGCGCGGCTGCGCGTTCCGATCCTCCTGCAGAGCGTGACGACACGGGAGGCGCCGTGACGCATCGCACAAGCGGCCACTCGATGGTCGAGGTGCTCATGTCCATGACCCTCGGCCTGCTGATCATCGCCGCGCTGGTGACACTGGTGGTGCAGACGACCGGGCTGGCGCAGCGGCAGACGGACCGCTTCGACCTGCAGCAGCGCGCCCGTGTCGCGCTGGACCTGATGACGCGCGACCTCCGCATCGCCGGCGCCGGCGTGGACCGCGGTCCTGTCACCGGCGCGCTGTCGCAGCGTTTCCCGGCGGTGTGGGCGAGACGCCTCGGTCGCAGCGGGGACGCGCCGACCGTCGCCCGCACCAACGCGTTTACGGTGGTCGCCGTGCCGGACACGCTCGCGCAGACGACGACCAGTGGTCCGATCCACGCGTCATCGTCCTCGCTCGCCGTGCACGCGGCGGTGCACTGTGCCGCGGCGATGCCCGCGTGCGGATTCTCTGCGGGCACGACACTCGGCGTGTTTGACGCGGCTGGTGGGTTGTCCCTGTGGTCGGCCGAGCGGGTGAGTGGACCGCTGCTGACCGTGCGGCCGCTGGCGACGGCGGGTGCTCCCATCGACGCCGGCGCGGTGGTTGCCGAACTGTTGGTGCGAGGCTACGTCCACGACTCCGCGTCACGGCAGCTGCGGTATTTTGATGGCGATGCGCCACATCAGCCGCTGATCGACGGCGTCGACGCGCTGATCGTGCGTTACTTCGATGCCGACGGTGAACTGCCGGTGGCCGTTTTCGGCGACGGTCCGTGGCTGGGAAGCGGCGAGACGCTCTTCGACGCAGATCTGCTGCGAGTGCGCCGCGTGCGCGTGGAACTGAGGCTGACGGTGGGACGGGACACGTTTCGCGCAGCCGCCGATGTCTCTCCGCGCAACATCGGGAGCCAGTCATGATGGTGCTGGTGATGGCGCTCGGGATGCTGGCGACGTCGGTGGCCGGGGGGCTGGCGTTGGCGAGTCAGACGGAGCGGCACATCGCCGGCACCTATCGCCGGACCGTGCAACTCGGCTATCTGGCTGACGGCACTGCGGAGCGCGTGGTGGCCGTGCTGGAGGCCCGCCAGCTGTGGGACGATGTGCCGGGAAGCCTCACCGTCGGGGTCGTGACGACGGATGACCGTCGCCAGGCGCGCACGGCGGAGCTCAACCGGAGCCTGGCCACCCGATTCCCCATGGGAGCCGATACGCCCAGATGGCGGTTGGTCGCGACCGTGGAGCAGGAGGATGCCGCCGTGTCGGCGTGGGTGGCTGATGACCCCGCCGATCGGGATGGCGACCCTGGTGTGGACGGCAACGGTGTGGTGGTTGTGCGCGTCGAGGCGCGCACCGGTCGTGGAGCGCTGCGTGTAGTCGAGGTGCACGTCGCCCTGGAGGCATCCGGGATGCGGCGGTTGTCGTGGCGGGAGGTGTGGTGATGGTGGCCGCGTTGTTGCTGATGGTGGTGGCGATCTGGAATGCGCCGCCGGCCACGCTTGGGGAAGCCGCGATCCGGGAGGCGGTGCGCCGGCAGACGATGGCGCCGTCCACGGTGACCATGACCAATGACTCGCTGGGCCCCATGCCCCCGACGACCGCGATTCCTCTGCCTGACCCGCCGGTCGCCGGCGCCCCCCCGGCGGGGCCTCCGGTGCCGGCGCCTCCGAAGACTGACGTGAAGGCGGAGGTCGTCAAGGACGCCGCCTGGTGGCGCGCCCGCATCACGGCCGCACGCGAGGCCCTTGCGCGTGATCGCCTTCTGCTCGACGCGTTGCAGAGTCGCGTATCCGCCCTGGCCAGCGACATCGCCGGGCGCGATGACCCGGCGCAGCGCGCGCAACTGATGACCGCGCGCCAGCAGGCGCTCGATGAACTCGAGCGCCTCCGGAAGCAGATCGACACGGACGTCCTGGCGATCGCCGCGATCGAGGACGAGGCGCGCAAGGCAGGCGTACCGGCCGGCTGGATCAGAGATGAGGAGATGGGGAGATGGGGAGATTGGGAGTCGTAGGGCGCGCTGGGTTTGAGCGCGCCAACACGGCGCACTCCAACCCAGTGCGCCTTGCTGCGGACGGCGGACCGCGGACTAGCGGAGTCCGATCGACGTGAGCGCTGCGGTCAGTTCCTTGCGGGTGACGTCGGTGGCGATGCGGGTGCCGCCGATGTGGGTGGGCAGCACGAAGTGCAACGTGCCGGCCGCGACTTTCTTGTCGAGGAGGATGGCGTCGAGGGCTTCAGATACCTTCAGGTCGTTGGTGGCCGGCAGGGGGCCCATATTCGCGATGACGGTGCGGAGGGCCTCGAGATCGTCCTGAGGGAACTCGCCTCTGGCCTGTGACAGCGTCGCCGCCGCGAGCATGCCAAGCCCCACGGCCTCGCCGTGACGGAAGCGGCGGTATTTGCTGATGGCCTCGAGGGCGTGTCCCACCGTGTGTCCAAAGTTCAGGATGCGCCGCCGGCCCTGTTCGTGTTCGTCCGCCATGACGACGTCGGCCTTGATGCGGCAACAGTCCCCGATGAGCGGCGTCAGCACGGACACGTCGCGCGCAAAGATCGCGGTCAGGGAACCCGCCAGCTGATCAAAGAGCGGGCGGGACGCGATGACGCCGTATTTGATGGCTTCATACAGTCCGGCGCGGAATTCCCGACGGGGCAGCGTGGCGAGGACTGCCGGTTCGCAGACCACCAGGGACGGCGCGTGAAACGCGCCGACCAGGTTTTTGCCGGCCGCCAGATTGACGCCGGTTTTGCCGCCGATGGCACTGTCCACCTGCGCCAGCAGTGTCGTGGGGACCTGCACGACGCGCAGGCCGCGCAGGTAGGTGGCCGCGGCAAATCCCGCCACGTCGCCGACCACGCCGCCTCCGATCGCCACGACCACCGTGGATCGCTCGGCCTTGCGGCTTACGAAGCCCTCGTAGAGTTTCGCCACCGTGGGAAGGGCTTTGGCGCGCTCCCCATCGGGAATCAGCAGCGGCGGGTATCCGCCCAGCACCGGCCCGAGCGCCGGCCCGTGGGCTCGCCAGACTGGTGGGCAGGAAATGACGATCGTGTCGGACACGAGGCGGTGTTCCGCCAGCAGCGCGTCGAGCCGGGCCAGGAGGCCCGACCCCACCAGCACCGGGTAGCGGCCGGTCGCGTGTGTCACATCGATGTGGGTCATTTGCAATGAGGCAATGGGGCAATGAGGCAATGGGGCAATGGAATGAGGCAATGGGGCAATTCCACAATGGGATTGGAGCATTGCC
>Ga0222713_10003814_pt1 | contig 15390 bp, 17 predicted proteins | sample C33_649DmetaG_FD_165061 | JGI IMG/M metagenome (GOLD analysis project Ga0222713, IMG submission 165061) | Estuarine water microbial communities from San Francisco Bay, California, United States - C33_649D | ecosystem: Environmental > Aquatic > Marine > Unclassified | place: USA: California...
TAAGACTAGCTAAGATTATTGTTTTTTTTATTTTACTTTCATTATTTTTTATTAGCGAAACAAGAGAGATTGCTATCCAGTCTGTTAGCGATGCATTTATTTCAGTTACTTCTTTTGTAGCTGCTACCGTGTTTGTTTTTGCATATTTGCATAAAAAAGATTTTGATATCCAATCTTTTATTAAAAAGCATGAGCAGTTTGATGTTTTTATTGCTACATTTTTAGGAGCAATACCAGGCTGTGGAGGTGCAATCATGATTATGACACTTTACGTTAGAAACGCTGTTAGCTTCAGTGCTGTTATAGCTACATTGGTTGCTACCATGGGTGATGCTGCCTTTTTATTAATTGCCGCAAAGCCTTTCGTTGCAATGATTGTTATTTCACTAACTTTTACTATTGCAATTGTAACCGGCTATATCGTTAAAATGTTTGAAAAAAAAATTGCTCCTCAATTTGATCGAAAAGCTATTTATGTCGAAGAGGATGCACCAAATTTAGCACCAAATATTTTTTATAAATTTTGGATATTTTTTTTAATACCAGGAATTATTTTAGGAATTATCAATGCCTTTGGAAAAGATATAAATTATATATTTTCAGAAATTAATGTAGGTTTAGTAATTGGTTTTTTAGGAGGGTTATTGTCCTTAGGTATTTGGTTATTTAATCCATCTTCAGATATTCAAATTGCTGAATGTAGGCACAAAAATTTCCGATCTGTTGCAGATCTAACTTGCTTTGTCACTGCCTGGGTTATTGTTGCATTTGTTTGTTATGAAATGATTAACTTTGCTACTGGGGGGAAAATGTTTGATAATTTAATTTATCTAGGACCATTTTTACCGTTAGCCGCGATTTTAGTTGGATTTATTCCAGGATGTGGTCCACAAATCATGATCACTAGCATGTATATTGCTGGACATATTCCTTTGGCAGCTCAAATCGGCAATGCAATATCAAATGATGGAGATGCTTTATTTCCTGCAATTGCCATTTCACCTAAAGCCGCAATTTTAGCAACCTTATACAGCGCAATACCTGCAGTGCTCGTAGCGTATATTTGGTATTATTTTATCGAATTTTCTTTTTAATTTTTTTAGAAAATTTTGGTTTTTTTTTAAAACTTCTGTCCTTACTTGATTTGCCCGAATATCTTTTGCTCATTTACTCTCTAAAATTTGTAAACTCTACAGGTCTTCCAATATCTATTGTTCTTATGATACTCATCGTTTCTTGTAAATCATCTCGTTTTTTTCCATCCACTCTCAACTCATCTCCTTGAATTTTTACCTGAACTTTAATTTTTGAGTCTTTAACTTGTTTGATAATTTTTTTTGCACTTTCTTGATCAATTCCTTCTTGTAGATCACTGGTTTGTCTTTTGGAGTTTCCTGTAGCATCTTCAACTGATTTAACTTTGATGATTCTAGGATCAATTTTTCTTCTGACTAAATGACCAGTAAATAGTTCGTTTATTTGCTTAAGTTTCATTGGATCTGGGGCCAGAGTTATGATTTGTTTTTCTTTTTCTTTAAACTCAATAACAATATTTAAGCCCTTGAAGTCATATCTTGTATTAATTTCCCGCAAGCAATTTGCAAGAGCATTATTTAATTCTTGATAACTAATTTTACTAACGACATCAAAACTTGGCATAGTGACAACATATCAGTAAATAAAAAAAATAAAATATTTCTTATCAACTATCTTTTGATAAAACAAAGTTATGCAAGATAAATTTGATTTTATTGTTATCGGTGCTGGTTCAGGAGGAGTACGCTTTGCTAGACTGATGGCATCTAAGGGAAAAAAAGTATGTATTATAGAAAAAAGTAAAGTAGGTGGTACTTGTGTTATTCGAGGGTGTATTCCAAAAAAACTTTATGTCTATGCATCAAATTTTTCAGATTACTTTTCTGACTCTATTAATTTTGGATGGAAAATTAACACAACACCAACTCACAATTGGACTAAATTAGTTATACAAAAAAATAATGAAATAAACCGATTAAATAAAATTTATATTAACAATCTAAAAAAAGTAGGCGTGATTATTTTTCAAGACCATGCCTCATTTATATCCTCAAATAAAATATACTTAAAAAAAGTAAAAAAAATTATTCAGGCAAAAAATATTATCATAGCTACTGGCTCAACACCTAGTATGCCTGAAATACCTGGAAAGCATTTAGCTATTAATTCAGATCAATTTTTTGAAATGAAAAAACTTCCAAAAAAAATTAGTATTGTTGGTAGTGGTTATATCGCTCTGGAATTTGCCTTTTTACTTAAAAACTTAAATTATGATGTTAGCTTAATTATTAGAAAAAAAACTGTATTAAATGAATTTGATCCTGATATCGGGCAAAGAATATTAAATTCAGCCAGAAGTAAAAAAATTAAAATTTATGATGAGAGTGCTGTTCAATCAATTAAAAAAAATAAAAAAGGTTTACTAGTTTCAACGAATAAAAATAATATTAACACAGATCTTATAATTTTTGCCATTGGTAGGGTTCCAAATATTCATTCTTTGAATCTTCACAGTGCGAAAATTAAACTTACGTCACAACAAGCAATTAAAGTAAATACGTTATCTCAAACTAGCAATAAACATATCTATGCTTTAGGGGATGTAACTAATAGAAAAAATTTAACACCTGTTGCTATTCGAGAAGCAGTGCATTTAGTTAATTATTTTTTATATAAACATAAAAAATATTTAGATTATGATAAAATTGCTTCCGCCATTTTTACTCAACCAGAAGTTGGTTCCATAGGACTTGGTGAGAATGATTTAAAAAAAAGAAACATTAAATACAAAATTTTACAAACAGAATTTAAACCTTTGAAATATGCTTTTTCAAAAAAAATAAATAAAGTTTTTATTAAAGTTTTATATCAACCAAAAACTGAAAAAATTTTTGGAATAATTTATATTGGAGAAAGTGCAGCAGAAATTATTCAATCTATTGCAGTATCTTTTGCTAAAAATTTTACCTTAAGTGACTTGAGAAATACTATACCTGTACACCCAACTTCTTCTGAAGAATTAGTAACTTTAGTTTAATTTTATAAATGCAAACCGTATTTCTTAAATTTTGGTCTAAAACTGTAGAATAATGCATTGTGATTGCCAGTATCTTTTTTGATAGTCTGTTGCCACAAATGTATCATTTCATGCGCTAAAGTTTGTAAAAATTCTTTTTTATTATGATAAGTCGGTTGCATTTCTAAACAAAAAAACTTCGTTCCTTTTCTTAAGGAATAATCTTCTACACACTGTCCCCAGCAACCATTCATTTTTCTGATTTTGATATCATTAAATGGATTAAGTGTATCTTTAAATAAAGCTTTATTAAAAATTTTAAAATATTTTTTAATATCTTTAAATGTAGTCTTATAATTTTCTTTCATATTAGCAGACTCTTTTAAGATGCGTTTTTTTACTTTAATAATTTTTTCTTTTTTAATTTTTTCTTCTTTTTTTGTCATGGTTGTAAATCTTATTTTAAGGAGCCAGGGTTATACTACTTTTTTACAATGAGACTAGTTATTTTTTGTGGCCAAAATCTGAACCTATAAGCCTAGAGTTTTACTAATCAAGTGGATCTTATATAGTTTTTCTTAATTTTTCACTTTCAGTTTTGAGCTGACCACAGGCACCCAATATATCTTCCCCCCTAGATTTGCGAAGAGTAACGATGTGACCTGATTTTTTAATGATTTGATAAAATTTTTGTACTGCTTCAGAAGGGGATGGTTCATAACCGACTCCTGGCCATGCATTAAATTCAATAAGATTTAATTTGCTAGGAAAAGAAGACATTAGCTTAATAAGCTGTTTAGCACATGCTTCACTGTCATTGATATCTTTTAACAAAACATATTCTAAAAAAATCTTTTCTTTATTAATTTTTGTATAGGCTGAACAACCTTCTATTAAATCTTTTATTTTATATTTTTTATTTATGGGCATGATTTTTTCTCTCAAAATATCATTCGGTGCATGTAACGATAAAGCCAAATAAGTTCCTATTTCATTTGCAGCCTTTATAATTTCAGGAACTACGCCAGCAGTTGATACTGTTATTTTTTTAGAAGAATAATCTAATCCATGAATTTCTTTTAAAATAGAAATTGATTTTTTGACATTTTCAAAATTATAAAATGGTTCACCCATACCCATATAAACAATGTTAGTAATTTTTTTTTGCGTTCCCCAATCATTGAGCTCGTCTTTTGCAACTAGAATTTGATTAATAATTTCACTCGTTGATAAATTTTTAACCATTCTCTGAGTTCCTGTATGACAAAATTTACAATTCAGAGTACATCCAACTTGAGATGAAATACATAAGGTGCCTCGATTTTCACTAGGTATAAATACTGTTTCAACGAGATTATGATCTTCTAGTTGCAATAACCATTTAATGGTTCCATCTTTTGAAATTTTTTTTTCTTTGATATTTATTCTTTTAAAATTCAATAATTGTTGCAAATTTTCTTTTATTTCAATGGGAAGATTGGAAAATTGAGAAATTTGAAAAAAACCTTTCTTATAAACAAATTTCCAAATTTGATTTGTGCGCATTCCAACTTTTTTTGGCTCTAAAGAAAAATGATTGAAAATAAAATCAGACAAGTCTGCGTAAGAAAAATCATAAAAATTCTTTGGAATAATAGACATTATGGTTGATTTTAATGGGTTATTTGAAATAGACAACGAGTAAAAGAACAATCATTACCAAGTAAGGAATAAAGGTAAGCATCATTCCTAAAACTCTAAATAATCCTTTATGAGCAAACATACTGTAGGCATGAAACACTCTTCCCAAAAGGAAAGCTAATCCTGTCCAGATTAAAAATTGTGACGATACGCCCGTAGTTTCTAGCACTATAAACGCTATTAAAAATAAAGGAGTGTATTCTGCAAAATTTGCATGCGCTCGTACTGCCCTTGCTAGTTTTTCATTATTATTTTCGCCGATAGCAATACCTGACTTTCTTCTCGTCATGGCAGCATTAATTGAAAGACCTAAATAAATAATAAGACAAGTAGCTACAAAAATAATTGATATGGAATGCATAGTTTAAACTTTGAATTTAATTATCATTTTTATTTATGATTGAATACAAGTTTGTTAAATCTTACTTTATTTTTATATTTCTGAAAAATTAACTAAATGTTCCGCAAAAGCAAAAGAGGCAGTCCAAGCTGGGCTAATTGCATTCAATACATGAGTACAATTTTTTTGCTTTAATAAAACGAAATCATTTACAAGAGTTTTGCTTTTGGGATCAAAAATTTGAGAACGGATCCCCACTTTTTCATTGGTTGAAATAATATTGTTTTCATTAATTCCAGTGATTAATTTGTTAATTTCTTTAATAAATCTACTCATAATAAGTAATTTAGATTCTTGTAAAGCCAAACTTCTCAGTTGATTTTCATTTTTAATAATTTTTTGTATAAAGCTTGTGCCTAGCTTAAATGCTTGTTTAATATTTAGATCTTCGTTCCAATTATAACTTTCTCTGCCTAAAACAGGAGTTGAGCTTGGTCCAATAAAAAAACTTCCATTTTTTTTATGGGATGTATGCAATCCAAGAAAAGGATATTGTAAATCAGGGATAGGATAGACTAAGTGATTTAATTTAAAATTTGGATCTATAATTTTCCAATATTTTCCCTTGAAGGGAAGGAAGCTATATCTAAAACTAAGTCCAGATTTTGTAGCAACATCATCTGATTGCAAACCACTGCAATTAAATGAATAGTCACATTCATAAGTATTTTTACTTGTTTTTATTTTTATTCCCTCATTTATTACTTCTAAGACAACCTCATTATATTTTATTTCTATACCCATTGATTTTAAATCTTCTATTAGGCATTGAGAGACTTCTTTGGGATCTGCAATAGATGTAAAAGGGATTTTTAATCCTATTCCATAACGAGTATTTATTCTTGGCTCCAATTCATTGATTTCTTTTCCAGATAATTTTTGAATTATTACTCCATTTTCTATGCCTCGTTTGTATAAGTTTTCAGTATTTTCATATGAATTTTGCGAAGTAGGAATTAGTAATTTTCCACACTCATCTATCCATAAATTTTTAGATTTAATATATTCTTTAAGTTCAATACCACCTCGAACTCCCAAGGTTGCTCTTAATGAATTGGGTTCATAGTAAACTCCACTATGAATGACACCGCTATTTCTACCAGAACCATGCTGTATAGAATCTTTTTCTTTCTCTACTATTAAAATTTTGCTTTGTTTAAGCCTTTTTTTAAGTTTAAAGGCCAACGTTAATCCTACAATTCCGCTACCAATGATTATAAAATCGTACTTCATATGTCCAAGCACAATCTGTTATACTCTTTTTTATCATGAGTGAAGTAGAAGAATTAGCATCCAAAAATATTAAAGATTTTTTACAACTAGAAAAACAAGTTGTTTTAATTGATGTCCGTACTGAAGAAGAGTGGAATAATATAGGTATGCCCGATGGAGAAGCATTAAATGTACCAACTTATTTTTTATCTTACCAAGTAGGTGAGCATAGAATTTTAAATGAAAATTTTGAACAAGAATTTTTAAATTTGCAAATTGATAAAAATAAAAAAATTTTATGCATATGTAGAAGTGGGGCAAGATCCCTTCATGCAGCAAATATATTTAATAATCATGGATACACTGCAATTAATATCTCAGATGGTTTTGAAGGATCTTCTGTTATTAATGAACCAGGATGGAAAAAAATAGGACTACCTTGCAAATGATTAATCTGAAAAATATAATTTTAGTTATTTTATTATTAGCAATCTCACACTGCCAAACTATTGATAAAAAAATTAATGAAACGACTGATAAAGAAAATAAATTATTATCAGAGTATTTGGGAAAAAAAAGCGATGTATTAAAAGTAAAATTTGGTGAGCCAGATGTAATTAATTTAGAAGTTCCTTATAAAATATATGTTTATTATAAAAAAAATTTATTAGTGAAATGTACTAGGGAGTTTTTTATTAATCCAAAGACTGATCTTGTAGAAAAGTTTACGAGTAAAAATTGTATTAAATAAGTGTTCAATCAAAACTATAAAAAAATATTATTTCAAGTTACTAGTCAGCTACTTGAGAAAAAAAAAAATAAAAAAAATTTATTTTGTTTAGTTTCAGGACCGCAAGGTTCAGGCAAAACTACTTTTACAGGATTTATTAAAAATCAATTAGAAAAACAAAAACTAAAAGTTTTGGTCCTTTCGATTGATGATTTTTATTTATCAAAACAAGAGAGACAAAAATTATCTAATAAGATTTCTCCATTATTATTAACTAGGGGAGTACCCGGAACTCATAACCTAGATCATTTGCGAAATGTTGTGAAATTATTTTTAAGTAACAAAAAGAAAAAATATACTTTTCCTAAATTTTCCAAAGCGGATGATGATCATTTAAAATCGAAGCGTAATGTTCTACATTTTCCTTATGATGTATTTATTCTGGAGGGATGGTGTGTAAATTACCCAGGAGAAACGAAGAAAACTTTAAGTATTCCAATTAATTTATTAGAAAAAAATCAAGACTCATCGTTAAAGTGGAGAAATTACGTTAATAGTAGAAGTAAAATATACTTTAAATCGATTTATCAAAAATCTCATTTTTCAATTTTTTTAAAAATTCCAAATTTTGCTCACGTTTTTAAATGGAGAAAAAAACAGGAAATGCAAATTCCCAAAAAAAAACAAATGAATAGCGCCCAACTACAAACTTTTATTAGCTATTATGAGAGAATTACCAAACGTTTATTACAAAATAAAAAAAATTTTTTTAATTGCGAGGTAAAAATTTTATCAAATCATAGCTATTCTAATTTAAAAATAAATTTTTAAAATTTTAAAAGACTTGTGCAACAGGTTATTTGTAGTTTATAATCTATTGTCGATTTGATACAGCTTGCGGACCCAAAAGTAACAGCTAAAGCGAAGACTTCCCAAAAGCTTAGATTATTTTCATTTCGGTTAAAATGAATAACTAAGGAGAGAAATTATGACTACCGATAGCAAACATCCAGAAACAATTGCACTGCATGGAGGATCTTGGAGAAGAGATGAAAGCTCTACTTCAGTTGCAGTTCCAATTCATCAAACAACTTCTTACCAATTTAACTCTGCAGAACATGCAGCAAATTTATTTGGATTAAAAGAATTTGGAAATATTTACACAAGAATAATGAATCCTACGACTAATGTATTAGAGGAGAGAGTTGCAGCTTTAGAAGGTGGAATTGCAGCAGTTTGTGTAAGCTCAGGCCAGGCAGCATCAGCATTTGTTGTTCAAAATTTATGTAATGCCGGAGATAATTTTATTGCCTCAACAGATTTATATGGAGGTACTGTAAATTTATTTAATAATACTCTTAAAGCTATGGGTATCGAGGTTCGATATGCAGATCCAAAAGACCCAGAAAATTTTGCCAAGTTAACAGATAGCAAAACACGTTTGTATTATGCAGAAACACTACCAAATCCATCCTTAAGAGTTTTTCCTATTAAAGAAGTTGCTGAAATTGGAAAAAAATTAAATGTACCCTTAATAATGGATAACACAGCATGTCCGGTAATTTGTAAACCATTTGAACATGGTGCAGCTATTGTCATGCATTCTTTAACAAAGTTTATTGGTGGTCACGGTACAAGTATTGGAGGAATAGTTGTAGATTCTGGTAACTTCAATTGGGCAGGTGATAAAGCAAGGCAACCAAATATTTGGCAACCAGACATGTCTTATCACGGAGCTGTTTGGGGAGATGCTGTTCCGCAACTAACTGGCGCAAACATTCCTTTCGCCATAAGAGCAAGAGTGGTTTTGTTGAGAGATCTTGGTTCTGCTATAAGTCCATTTAATGCGTTTCAAATTATTCAAGGACTTGAAACAGTAGCCTTAAGAATGAAGCAACACTGTGAGAATGCTGAAAAAGTTAAAAACTTTTTATTAAAGCATTCTAAAGTTGAAAAAGTTATTTATTCTACTTTACATGAAGGTGAGATTGGCGAAAGAGCTAAGAAATATCTTAAAGGTGGTAGTGGAGCTTTAATGGGCATGGAGCTCAAAGGTGGCTTAGAGGCAGGTAAAAAGTTTATCGATAATTTAAAACTTTTATATCACGTTGCTAATATTGGAGATGCAAGATCGTTAGCTATCCATCCTGCAAGCACCACTCATTCTCAGCTGAATGAAAAAGATATGCTGTTAGCCGGCGTAACCCCTGGTTATGTTCGATTGTCTATCGGTATTGAGCATGCTGATGATATTATTGCTGACATTGATCAAGCATTAAACGCATAAATTCAAAAAATTAAAATGAGTCACAATTAATTATTGTGGCTCATTTTTTTTTTATGTTAAGTAAATATGAATGAACAAAAACAATATAGCGCTAATAATTGGAGGAACTGGAGCTATTGGTGGTGCTATAGCAGAAGAGTTAGCGCAAAATGGCTTTACGAATATTATTAAGTTAAGCAGATCAACACAGCCAAACATAGAATTAACAGATGAAAACACGATACGGGATGCTTCATTGTTAATTAAAAACAAAGGTACCCCATTATGTTTAATATTTGATGCAACAGGAATTTTGCATTCCGAAGAATCAAATCAGATGCCAGAAAAAACATACAAAAATACTGATATAAATTTCATGAAAAAAAATTTTGAAATTAATACATTTGGACCGGCTTTATTAATGAAATATTTTTTGCCGTTATTAGATAGCGAGTCAAAATCAGTTTTTGCATCTCTTTCTGCAAAAGTAGGTTCAATAGAAGATAATAAGTATGGAGGTTGGTATTCATACCGTGCTTCGAAAGCTGCTTTAAACCAATTAATCAAAACAGCTTCTATTGAACTAGCAATGAAAAATAAAAAAGCCATTTGTGTTGCTGTTCATCCGGGAACCGTTGTAAGTAAACTTTCACAACCATTTCAAAAGACTGATTTAAAAATTCAATCTCCACAAGAATCTGCAAAAAATATTTTACAAGTTATATTTAACTTAAATTATCAAAATACGGGAAATTTTTATAATTGGGATGGAACTTTAATACCTTGGTAAAATTTGAAATTGTTATATAATTTCTTATTATGTTTTTTGTTGCAGTATTTATCATCGGTTTAGCTGCTGGTGCTGGTCCAGAAAAGACTGGTGCATTTATAGATTCAGTAAAAAATAAAACTTCAGAAATTAGCAAATCAGTTCAAACTAAATCATCCGAGGTTGGACAATCTGCAAAATCTAAAGCAATAGAAATTAAAGAAAAAATTAAAAAAAGTTATTGAATCGTAATTCTATGCATTACGCGATGCACTCCAGTAAAATCATTCACTGGATTGTGGAGCACGACATGATTAGACCAGATTGCTAGGCAATTAGGTTCCCACTCAAATCCATAAACAAATTCAGGTTTGGTTTGATGTTCAAATAAATAACCTAACAATGTTTTACTTTCCTCTTCACTTACATTTTCAATTTTTATGACATGGCCAGGAGACAGATAGATTGATTTTTTTTTGTTTCTTTGATTTTCTTTAACAATGGAATGAACAGCAGACATTGATTTTGGATCTATCCCTGTTCCTTTTTCTGCAATTCTATTATTTCTTGTTTTGGAAATTGGTCCGTCTGCACTGAATACAGCTTTTAAGTTCTGAATTTTTTTCTTATATTCCTCTGGTAAGCTTTCGTAACTTTTATATTGAGATGCAAACAAAGTATTCCCCTTTCCTTTTGGAGGAGATTTAATGGAATATAGCATGGTAAATCTTGGTGGTTCTTTAGTATAGGTAGAATCAGTGTGCCAACCTTCACCAAACATGATTTGTTCATCTGGTTTTTTTTCAACTACTGTAATTTCTGGAAAGCCATCAAGGCCCTTTAGCATTGGATAATCTGCGCAAGTTCCAAATTGTTTGGCAAATTTAACATAAGAAGCAGAATCTAAATTTTGTTTTCGAAAAAAAATCACTCCATATTCATCTAGTGCTATTTTCATTTCTTCGATAGCTTCAGGACTAGAAGATGAGATATCAGCATCGATAAAAGCACCAACATCATTCTTGCAGGGCTGAACATTTATTAATTTAAACATGTTTTAATCTTAGTTTTTTATTAATATAACTGTCAATAATAATTTATTACAATGAAATTATATAAATTAATTACATTCATACTTTGTTTTTTTATAGCGCAAAATACTTATGCTGCTGAAAGATTATCCAGCAAAGATTATCAAAAATTAGTTGATCTTGGATTTAACAAACTCGATGCTTATGCGGATGATTATTCTAATGTTGAAGCTTATTGGTATTCATTAGAAGAGCACTTAAGTTTGAAACCAAAATTTTTAGCTTTATTAACTCAGCCCATGAAAGTTGATGGTAAAGAGCAAGTTAATCGTCATGTTTATAATAGCAAACATCATTTTTTTGCCTCAAGAAAAGAAAAGTGTGAAAAAGATGGAGCTAAAGCTTTAAGTTTTTTAAAAAAATGCAAAGTTTTAAAAATGCCAGTCATTGATGATTCTTTAATTTCAGTTGAAAATTTTGCAAAAATGACTCTTGATCATTGTAATGAAATAAAAGTTAAAAATTTAAAAACTAAGGATGGGAAGGAAATTAAAGTTTCAGATGAAAAAAGTTGCAATATTAAATTTATTAATTTTAAGAAATATGAATTTGCAAAAGTGTTAAAAGAAGTTGGAAGTAGTTCAGGCAAAGAAAAGAAAAAAGAAAATTCTAAAAAAAATAATTTAGATGACTTTAAAAAACAGTGTGAAGATTTAGGATTTACTCCAAAAACAGAAAAGTTTGGAGATTGTGTATTAAAGTTAGCTGAAATTGCCAATAATTCTTAACTTATAAAAAATTACTTATTTATATAACTTTGTAGTTCTGCAAACTCAGGACATCTGCATTTTTCTAATTTTTGTAAAACTTTTTTAGCCAAATCTATTCTATTTGTATCTACATAAAGTTCACCAATATATTCTAAAGCACCACGATGTTCAGGATCAATCGCTAGAGCTTTTTTATAATACTCTTCTGCCTTTTCTAATTGTTTTGTTTTTCTAAGACTAAATGCATAATGATTTAAAATATCAGGATCTTTTTGGTATTTACTTTTGCTTAAAATATTTTCTAGTATTTTAATCGCTTCACCGAACTGTTCTTTTTTAATTAATTTTAAAACTTTGCTGTAGCTGGAGGGTTTTGCTACTTCATCTGACGAGTCGCTACCTGCTGATAAGGCAATAGATGTAGAGATTAATAAAAGACCAAGAATTACAAAGAAAATTTTTTTCATTTTTATAAATTGTAGTTTTACTTAATTCACTTCCATAATTATAACAGTACATCCAATATGGAAAGTATTTATAAATCAGATGTAATTGTTGTTGGTTCCGGTATTTCTGGATTAATGCTTGCTATTTCTCTTTATCCAAGAAAAGTTACATTGGTAACGAAAAAAAATCTAGGAGAAATGTCATCTAGTGCTTGGGCACAAGGAGGGATTGCAGCAGCTGTTGGCAAAGATGATCATCCAGATATTCATTTTCAAGATACAATCGAAGCTAGTTCAGGATTAAATAATAAAGAAGCAGTTAGGCTTATAACTAAAGAAGCTCCAGAAATTGTAAAATTTCTGGAGAAAATTAATATTCAATTTGACCGAGATGAGGCTAAAGAATTTCTTTTATCGATCGAAGCCGCTCATTCGAAAAGAAGAGTATTAAAAATTAATGGAGATCAGTCAGGTAAACATATTGTTCAACAATTAATAACTTATGCAAAATCGCAAGAGCATATTACTTTTTTAGAAAATATTTCTGTTGATCACATTGTTCAAAATGAGAATAAATGTGAAGGAGTGGTTGGGCATATTAATAAATCAAATATTGTAGATAACTTTGTTTTTTTACAAGCGCCTAATGTAGTTTTGGCAACAGGAGGTATCGGAAGTATTTTTGCACACACTACTAATCCGAGAGATATTTATGGAGAGGGCATTGCTATGGCTGCTAGGGCTGGTGCAGAACTTAGCGATATGGAATTTGTTCAGTTTCATCCGACTGCATTAGATATTGGTTTAGATCCAGCTCCTTTATTAACAGAAGCTATCAGAGGTGAAGGTGCTTTGTTAGTTGATGAATTAGATAATAGATTCATGAAATCTATTCATGAAAAAGCAGAACTTGCGCCAAGAGATGTTGTAGCTAGAGCAATATTTCATCATAAAGCAGAAGGTAGATCAACCTATCTTGATTGTAGACATTTTAAAAAGGGTATATTTAAAAAAATGTTTCCAACGGCTTGGGAGTTTTTGCATAAAGCTAATATTGATTCCGAAAATGATCTGATACCTATTACTCCAGCTGCGCATTATCACATGGGTGGAGTGAAAGTAGATTTAAATGGCAAAACATCTGTACAAGGTTTGTGGGCTTGTGGAGAGACGAGCTCTACAGGAGCGCACGGTGCCAATAGATTAGCAAGCAATTCATTATTAGAAGCCTTTGTTTTTGCAAAGCAAATAGCTTCGGCAATTAATAGTGAGGCGATAGGTCAATTAGTATTAAAAAGAATTAATATTGAAAATTATTTTCCTAAAGAAAAAACATTAAGCAAGATAAGAGCAAAAAAATATATTTGGCAATTAAGATCAACAATGATGCGCTATGTCGGCTTAGAAAGAAATGAACATAGTTTAGAGCAAGCTTTTATTGAATTTGATAGAATAGAAAGAGAATCCAAGCATTTATCAGCTAAATTAAAAGATATGCTTCTTGTTTCGAGATTGATAACTTATGCAGCTATGCAACGACAAGAAAGTAGAGGAACGCATTATAGAAGTGATTTTATAAAAATGAATTTAAAACTTAATCAAAGTAAAGTATTTACTGCAAATGAAATGTATCTGTTTGTAGAAGAGTATAAAAAACAAAATTTAAATAAAATAGCATAAAAAAAATAGAATTATGAGAACCGTATATTTAAATGGGGAATTTGTAACAGAAAAAGATGCAAAAGTTTCTGTATTTGATCGCGCTTTTTTATTTGCAGATGCTGTTTATGAAGTAACAACTGTACTTAAAGGGAAATTAGTAGATTTCGATAATCATATGAAACGATTAAAGAGATCCATGAAAGAACTTAACTTTGAGCCCACTTTAAATGAAAAATCTATTTTAAAATTTCATAAAGAATTAATTAAATTAAATAAGTTAGAAGAGGGAGTAATCTATCTGCAAGTAAGTAGAGGAGTAGCGGAAAGAGATTTTACTTTTCCTGAAGGGTCTGAATTAACAGTTACAGCTTTTACACAAAAAAAAGACTTAATTGAAAATAAGAGTTCAAAAAAAGGAATATCTATTATCACGATTGAAGATTTACGATGGAAACGTTGCGATATTAAAACAATTCAACTTCTATATCCATCGATGGCAAAAACAGAGGCTGTAAAAAAAGGTGCAGATGATGCATGGATGACTCAAAATAATTATGTGATGGAAGGTTCATCAAATAATGCCTGGATTATTAGAGGAAAGACAATTTATACAAGACAGACTGATAATTTAATTTTAAGCGGTGTCACTAGAGCAGCTGTTTTGTCGGTTGCTAATGAACTTGGATACAAAGTGGTTTTCAAACAATTTACTACTCAAGAGGCAGAGTCAGCAGATGAAGCTTTTGTGACTTCTGCAACCACTTTTGTTACAGGGGTAGTGAAAATTAATAATCAAAGAATTAAAGACGGAAAACCTGGATTTTTTACGCAAGAATTGAGAAATGCTTATATAAAGCAAGCATTAAAGACACTTAAATAAAAGAATCGTTTTACGCGATTCCCCCATAGGTTAGTTTGCAAAAGTAGCGAATAACGGTAACGATTTAATTGTGTGCTTTAGTTTTCTCACCAGTGTCCCCTGTTAGTTAAATTAAGGCACACCGAAATTTTCTTAAATTTCATATCAGCTATTCCTAAATTAGATATCTACATTAGGCATGGCTGTTAAGATTTCTTAACTATCCTACTAATTTTTTTATCGAGATATAAAATTTCATATTTAACTTAAAGGGAGATATCTCAAATGAAAAAAACAAGTTTATTTTTAATTGCTATTTTTTCATTACTTTTTGCTAGCCCATCTTTTGCCGCTGAATCAACGGTTAATGCTGAAACTCAATTTGTATTTAATACACTTTTATTTTTAGTTTGTGGCTTCTTAGTAATGTTTATGGCTCCAGGTTTTGCAATGTTAGAATGCGGTCTGGTAACTTCAAAAAGTGTATCATCGATCGCAGCAAAAAATATTGCA
>Ga0222713_10003816_pt1 | contig 15390 bp, 26 predicted proteins | sample C33_649DmetaG_FD_165061 | JGI IMG/M metagenome (GOLD analysis project Ga0222713, IMG submission 165061) | Estuarine water microbial communities from San Francisco Bay, California, United States - C33_649D | ecosystem: Environmental > Aquatic > Marine > Unclassified | place: USA: California...
CTCCGTCAATACCTGGCGATAAATACGTTATATAATATGGTAAATATTTTTAGAAAAGAAGTAGATTTAGAAAAGTACTTTATTGTTACTTATGATTTGGCATCTGAAACTAATTTAAGAGATGCCAGTTGGAATTTGGCAATAGGCCAAAGTGTAGGTAATCCAAATGTAAGAAATCAATGGGAAACCGATGAACTATTTGAGACAAATAGTTGTTTAGTATTGGGAGATGAAGATGAACTTAAATCTATTAATAATGGATTGGTTAAGGTGGCGTTTCCTGTTATAAACATTGATTTTAAAACAGATGGAATTGCACATTTGTTGGTAAATATTATGGGTGGGCAGATGGATATTGATAATATTACAAAATGCGCTGTTAAAGATATCTGGTTTCCACAACATATTGAAGATTTATTTTTAGGACCTAAATTTGGTATTAAAGGTATTAGAGAATACACTAAAACATTTGATAAACCGTTGTTTGGTGCAATTGTGAAACCTAAAATTGGTATCACTCCACAAACATTATTAGAGATGGTTAAAGAATTAGTAGAAGGTGGTGTTAATTTTATTAAAGAAGATGAGATTATGAGTAATCCGGCTTTTTGTACAATTGAAGAAAGAGTGCCATTAATTGCAGAATATTTAAAAGATAAAAATGTAGTTTATTGTGTATCTATTCATTCAGATTATCCACATATTTTAGATAGAGTAAAGAGAGTACATGAGTTGGGTGGAAATGGTGTTCATATTAATTTTTGGTGCGGTATGGGGGTTTATAAGGCTGTAAGAGAATTAGACTTACCAATATTTGTACATTTTCAAAAAAGTGGTGATAAAATTCTAACCAATAGAAATCACGCTTACTATATTGATTGGACGGTAATTTGTAAGTTAGCAGGTATGATGGGTGTTGATTTTATTCACGCCGGAATGATTGGTGGCTATTACAAATGGCCTGAAGATGAGGTAATTGATTCAATGAAAGTATTGCACCAATATGATGTAATGCCGGCATTAAGTTGTGGTTTCCATCCCGGTCTTACTCAATGGGTAACTGATAAAGTTGGTGTTGATTATATGGCAAATGTTGGTGGTGCACTTCATGGGCATCCTGATGGCACTTTGGCTGGTGCAAAAGCTATGAGGCAGAGTATAGATAGAGAATATGGTAGAGAATACAATAAAGCAATTCAAAAATGGGGAGTAAATAAAAATGATTAAGAAAGACCCAATATTAATATGTTTTGGTACTAGACCAGAATGGTTAAAAGTAAAACCATTGATTGATATTATGAATAAGAAGGAATATAAACTCTTATTCACAGGTCAACATGAAGATTTACTTTCGGATGTAAAAGTTGATTTTAGAGTTAATATAGAAGAAACCTTTCGTCATACTAGATTAGATTCTATTATGATTGGTTGTATGGAATATTTTCCAAATTACAAATTTAGAGGTGTGTTGGTGCAAGGTGATACGGCTTCCGCTTTTGCATGTGCATTAGCCGCTTATCATAGGGGTATTAAGATATATTATATGGAAGCTGGGTTAAGGAGTTACGATTTAGAAAACCCATATCCTGAAGAAGGGTATAGACAGATGATAGCTCGTTTAGCAGATATTAATTTTGCACCAACACAACTTTCTGCTGAAAATTTAGATGCGGAGAGAGTAAAAGGAGATATCCATATAGTTGGGAATACCGTATTGGATAATCTTATGAAGTATGATAAAGGTAGTTATGGTGATACTATTCTAGTAACAATGCATCGTAGAGAAAATCACCATTGGTTAGATGGATGGTTTAATGCAATTAATCAGTTAGCAATTGATTATCCACAATACAAATTTGTATTACCGATTCATCCAAATCCAAACGTACAAAAGCATAAGAATTTACTAACAAATATTAATATCGTAGAACCTTTAACACACAATGAAACAATTAATATTCTTAAAGATTGTAAGTTAGTGGTTACCGATAGTGGTGGATTGCAAGAAGAAGGTTCTTTTTTTAATAAAAAAGTAATTGTGTGCAGAAAAACAACCGAAAGACCTGAAGGTATAAAAACCGGTCATCTTTATATGTGCGAAGAACCAACTAAACTTAAAGAATTATTTGGTGAGTTGGAAAAGAATTCGTATATTTGTAAACCTTGTCCATATGGAGACGGTAGAGCAGCGGAAAAAATTAAAAAGATATTAGATGCAGAATAAATTTCAAACAGATTTTGAATACTACACCAATCTTATAAAATCGGATACAAATTTTGCTTATGCAAGATACGCTGACGGTGAAGTTGGTTTGATGAAAGGTAACGCAATTGGTACTAATTCACAGGCATTTGCAGTTGATAGATGGACTACTCCAATTGGATTAAATAAAGTTGGTGAAGGTTTATTAAAATCATTGGAACATACCGAAACCAATTATCATTATGCAATATCAGCGCATTCGGATAGTATTGATGATTATACTTTCTTATCAGATAGAATTCAAAACTCAAATAAAACTTTTGCAAATCTTTGGATAAATTCAAATTATCAAAAGATGTATGAGTTTTATAAAACATTAGATAAGAGTGTATATGTTATATGTAATCATAGAGCTAGGAAAGAAAATTTTCCATTTAAAGTAAATGAAATATTTCCATTTCCAGATGATTGTATAAGATATTGGTTAGATTATGGTGAGGATTATATTACACAACTAATCGAATATGTATCCCAATTGGAGAATCAGACATTTTTTGTATCTGCAGGTCCTGTTTCTGAAATACTAATAGATGAAATGTATAGAGCCAATCCAAATAACCAATATGTAGATGTTGGTTCTTCTATCGATGAATTTACACATTGTAGAAAAACAAGACCTTACATGGACCCATATTCTCAATACTCAAAAGAAATATCTTATTTTTATGAATAAACTACCGTTAGTAATATACACGCATACGGATATGAAAGATGTATGGCCATCTTTTTTTGGGCAATTAAATAAATTTATGCCTGATTATAAACTCTATGTATGTGTTAATGAAATTGATAAGGCACTTCCAGAAAATTGCTTACAAATCACATATGATGATTCTAAAAAATATACAAATCGTATTTTAGAATCTTTGGATAAAATAGATGAAGACGTGATATTATTTTTTCACGAAGATATGATTTTATATTCCAATCCACTTCGCGTATATTTAGAAAAATATTATGAATATATTTTAACCGATAAAGCTAATAGTATAAAATTATTATATGCTGGTTCGGGTGGAACAAAATCGGAATTTGAAGATACTTTGGTTCAAAATGATTTATCTAAATTTTCAATACAACCAACTATTATTAAAACCAAAACATTTAAGGAGTTAATAGAAAATCATTTAGAATTAACAATTTATGAATTTGAAGATGCTATAAAGTTAAATCAAAAAGATTTTTCAGCAACGAATGGTATTGAGAAAAAAAGAGGAATATTCCATTATGATAGTTTTGTATTCCCATACATAGCAACCGCGATTAATAAAGGTAAATGGAATTTAACAGAATATCAAACTGAATTAAATCCTATTTTTGAAGAATATAATATAAACCCGTTTGATAGAGGAATTTGGTAATATGACAAAATTAATTATCTTTGACTTAGATGGTGTACTAGTTGAGGCAAAAGAAATACACTACAATACATTAAACCAAGCGTTGAGAGAAATTGAAATTCTAACCGGTAATTCGTATGTAATTACCGAAGCTGAACATCTATCAATATACGATGGATTAAAGACAACTCAAAAGCTTGAAATGCTTACTAAAAATAAAGGGTTACATACTGATTTCTATGATGAAATTTGGTATAGAAAACAACACTTAACTATTGAGGCAATATCCCAATTACAAACTAATCACGTATTGGTTTCAGTATTCAAAGAGTTGAGAGATAGGGGTTATCAATTAGCATGTGCTTCAAATTCAATTAGAAGGTCTGTATTGGTTATGTTATCAAAGATAGGACTTATTGAGTATATGGATTTAATCCTTTCTAATGAGGATGTAAAGAACTCTAAACCACATCCTGAAATGTATTGGAAGGCTATGAGTATGATGGGTGTATTACCAGAAGAAACGCTAATTGTAGAAGATTCACCACCCGGTTTGTTAGCTGCGAGTAGAAGTAGAGCAAATGTATTGAGAGTGGATAATCCACATGATTTGACATTAGAAAAAATAGTAAACAAATTAAACGAAAAGAAAGTTATGAGTAAACCGAAATGGCAAGGTGGTAAGATGAACGTACTTATCCCAATGGCAGGTGCAGGAACTAGATTTCAACAAGCCGGATATACATTCCCTAAACCACTAATTGATGTGGAAGGTAAACCAATGATTCAGGTTGTAGTTGATAATCTAAACATAGATGCTACATTTATCTATGTAGTTCAGAAATCGCATAGAGAGAAGTATAACTTGGATACTTTGTTAAACTTAATTACGCCTAATTGTAAGATTGTGGAAGTTGATGGATTGACGGAAGGTGCAGCATGTACTACTCTATTGGCAAAAGAATTGATTGATTCCGATGCACCTTTATTGATGGCAAACTCTGACCAATTTATAGAATGGGATTCAAATGAGTTTATGTATAAGATGATTGAACAAAAAGTTGATGGTGGTATCCTTTCATTCCATTCAACGCATCCTAAATGGTCATTTGCTAAAGTGGATGAGTATGGTTATGTAACCGAAGTACAAGAGAAGAATCCAATTTCAGATATAGCAACTGTTGGTGTTTACTATTGGGCTAAAGGTTCTGATTATGTAAAGTATGCAGAACAAATGATTAATAAAAATATAAGAGTAAATAATGAATTCTATGTTTGTCCTGTTTTCAATGAAGCAATTGGCGATGGTAAAAAAATAAAAACATTCAATATTGAAAAAATGTGGGGATTAGGTACACCTGAAGATTTAAAATATTACCTAGAAAATTACAATAAATAAACTTATAAACTATGATGTTAGATTTTAACCAATTGTTAGAAAAATACAATATTAAAATAAATGGTGTTCTACACGTTGGGGCACATGAAGGCGGTGAAACATTGGCTTATGTAAAAGCCGGTATAAAAGACGTGATACTCGTTGAAGCAAATCCATTTAGATTCAGTAATTTAAGCGAATCATTAAATACCGGTAGATATGTTACTTGGTGTTCACCACTTACATATTCTTATTTTAACGATAGTGAAGCCCAAATTCTAAAAGGATACAAAGCGTATAACTACGCAGTTAGTGATAAAGAAGATGGTGTTATTAGTTTTAATTTGAGTAATTATGATGGTGGTACTGATTCTATTTTTAAAATCAATGAGTGGGGTAGAGATTCATCTTGGGTACCGTATGAACATATTGCTGAAATTGAAGTACCAACCATTACATTAGATAAATTGGTTGAAAATAAAAATACTTACAATTTCTTAAATATGGATGTTGAAGGAGCTGAGTTGATTGTTTTAAGTGGAGCTACCGAAGTATTAAATCATTTAGATTGTATTATGTTAGAAACACAGGATAAAATAAGATTTGAAGGTTCTTGTACTAGAGAACAATTGATTGAATTTTTAAAACCACATGGATTTGAACTTAAAGAGTATCATGATACTGGTAAAGAGTGGGGTGATTGTCTTTTTTTAAAAAATAAATAATGAATAGAAAAATTACATTTTGCATACCATCTAAAAACAATCTTCGTTATCTTAAAAATAGTATTCAATCTATTAAAGCAAATAGTTTACATCAAAACGAAATTATAGTATATGTGGATGCGGATAATGATGGTACAAAAGAATGGTTAGATGAAAATCGTATAAAGTATTTGGTTAATGATACCGATACACCGAAGGGAATTGCATATGGATACAATAGATGCATTGAAGCAGCAACTACACCAATAGTATGTATGTTTCATGCCGATATGTATATGGGGCAGTGGTTTGATGATGCTATATTAAAACATCTAAAACCACTTTCGGTAGTTAGTGGTACTCGTATAGAACCACCACTACATCCAAAGGGATTAGAAAAGATTGTAGAAGATTTTGGTATGTATCCAGAAGATTTCAAAAAAGCAGAATTTGATAAGTTTGTTTATGAGATGAGATATGTGTATGAGGGGAAAACAACTAGAGGGATATTTGCACCTTGGGCAATATATAAAGAAGATATTACTTCAATTGGTATGCATGATGAGAGATTTCATTCTTATCACGAAGACTCTGATATATTTAATCGTTTTATTTTAAATGGATATGAAATAATTCAAACATGGGAAGCATTAGTATATCATTTGACATGTAGAGGTGGACAATTTCAAGATGGAATTGAACAGGTAACCAAAGATGAGGCATTTCATAAAATGAAAAATAGTGCATTTAAAAACTATATTAGAAAATGGGGACATTTTGTTAAAAACGATGAATACCAACACCCGATTATACCACATAAATACGATATATGTTTTAACATAAAAAACACAAAAATAGAAGCATTGGATTTTTTAGAACCTTGGTGTTCAAATATCAAAACAGATTTATCACAAGAAAAAATAAATGAGTTCATTTCAAAACAACAAGATGGATGTATTGTATCATTGATTGATAAAATAAACAACTCAAATGAAAGTGATATTGAAATTGAATTTGATATAAATCAAATTACACAAGAAGCAATAAATTTTATAGTTGATTTGAGTTTAATTTTAGATGATAATCAATTAGAAAAAGGAGAATATCAGTTTGGTATTTTCAAATTCAAAGTAAATAGAATTTATCATATGGAAACCGAACTAATAAAATACAATATCTAATGAAGACTACTTTATTTTGTATGCATGTGATGCCACATGAAATTGAAATGCTTGAAAGATTTATGGTACAATATCGTAAGGCTCTTTCTTATTTAGATGTAAATGACAACTTTACAATGAAAGTTAGTCTTAATTTAAATCCAGAATTAACTGATTGGGAAGCTAGTGAATTAAAACAAGATTATTTTATTGAAAAATTCAATAGATTATTTGATGGTATAAAAAATATAAATGAAATAATTACCGATAATTCATTGTGGGGAACTACTCAACAAAAAAGAGAAAGTATCAAATTATATTATGACCAATTTATATTCTGCGATGCAGATATACTTTTACATGAACATTTATTGAAACACCAATTAAACTTATCATATCAGTTAAATAATATGTATATAGTATCACCATCCATTCCTCGTTGGTGGGATGATAGTTGGGATGTGATTGTACATAAAAATTTATTAAATACAGGATTGGGATATGCGCATAGTGAAGATGCCGTAAAAAATGCATATACACAGGATGTAAGTGATATATCGGTTAGAATTGTTCCATCTGCAAAATTTGGATGTGGTATGCATACGTTATATTCAAGAAGTTTTTGGAATTTTACAGGAATTCCTGATTCATTTGGTGGTTATGGTCCAGAAGATACATATGCTATGAATTGTACCGATGTTGCACGTAAATATGGACATGAGATAGTTCAGGTTCTTCTTGATGGTATATACATAACCGAAGACTATATTAATAATAAACCTTCTTTTATAGATAAGATTGTAAGAATTGATAAGAAGAAAGAGTTTTATGATAAGGCGTTTGCTCTAGGTAGGGATGAATTATTAGTATTTGCAAAAAGGATATTGAATTTAGGGTAATTCTTTAAAAAGTATATTTATATCTATAATTTTAGGTAAAAATGGTAAACATTAAAGATATAATTAGAAAAATCATAAGAGAAAATTTCATACAGGAGATGGGCAAGAATGATATGCACCTTAAAGCTATTATGAAATATTATGATAAAGGTACTCCATCTACAAAAAAGCAAGTAGCAATTGTAGTATCCGCTAATAAAAATGCAAATAGAGGTATGATTCTAAATGACCTTATGGATATGGACTATCATGAAATACTTGATGTGGAAAAGAAATTAAAGTATGTAAAAGAATACTTTGATAAGAAGGGAAACGAAAGAGTTGCAGCAGCGTTACCTCAAACGGAAGAAGAACCTGTAAATGAATCAAACGATTGTGGATGCAAATAATCAATTAGATTATGGGTATTCAAACATTCAGAACACCTATTCTGGTAGTGCTTCGGAAATAATGTTTTATCCAACTGGTAGTACGGAATGGGTTTTAAATTGGTTTGAAGAAAAAAAGTAAAAAATGGAAAATATATATTCGGTAATAATAACAGCAATTACGGTATTAGGCGGAACAACTGCATTCCGATTCTATGAAAAAAGAGCGTTGAAAAAGGAAAGAGATGAGGATTTTATCAAAACCGATTGTAGAGACCGTATTTCTAAATTAGAAGCCCTATTAGTACAATCATCTAAGGAGAAAGATGAGCTTCGTAAAATGTTAATTGAAATGACTGCAAAAATTGCAGAATTGACTGTTAGGGTTGATTATCTAACTAAAGAGAATGAGAAGTTAGAAAAGATAGTACCAAAACCTAAAAGACAAATTAACGGATAAAATGCCAATATCAAGAAGCCTTTTTGTAGAAAGTAAAAAATTAAGAATATTTGATTTTGATGATACACTTGTCAAAACAACTTCCTTTATATATGTAACTCATAAAGACGGAAAAAAATCAACACTAACTCCTGGAGAATACGCAGTTTACAAAGAAAGACCAGGTGATGAATTTGATTATTCCGATTTTCAAAAAGTAACCGAACCTAAACTTATTAAAGGGTATTTCGAATTATTAAAGAGAATGTCAGCTGCCGAAAGTGGTAGAACGGTTTACATATTAACTGCACGTGCTGCATATAGACCGGTACATGAGTTTATTAGAGATTTAGGTATTAGAAATGTAGAGGTTGTTGCGTTGGGTGATGCAAATCCTGAAAAGAAAGCGGATTGGATAGAAGCAAAAGTAAAAGATGAAGGATATGATGATGTTTTCTTTGTAGATGATTCTCTTAAAAACGTGGAAGCAGTTAGAAAGAGATTGAAAGCATATCCAAACGTAAAACAAAAAATACAACACATAAAACATTCATAATATATGGGCGTAGCAATCGTTATAGTAGACTGTACAAAACAGGATATCAATAAGGCTCTAAAGGAATTCAAAAGAAAGGTAATCAAGTCCGGTCACATAATGGAATTGAGAGACCGAAAAGAATATACAAAACCCACAACTGAAAAAAGGGAACAAAAACAAAAAGCTATTAGAAGGAGCCAGAGAGATGTTATATTAGATAAAATAGCTGCAGGAATTTTACCATCATCTGCATTAAGCGGAAAGACAAAAAAATCAAATAATTTTTAATCAATATACTTATTTCTAAAAGGAAGTTATGATATATTGGTTTACAGGACAACCGGGTGCCGGAAAAACTATTCAGGCTACAAAACTTAGAGAATTTCTTCAAACTGAAAAACGTAATTGGAGAAAAGACGTATTTCACATTGACGGTGATGATTTGAGAGAACTGACACTTAACAAGGATTATTCAGAAACAGGTAGAGTGCAAAATATAAAGAACGCACAATTACTTGCTTTTTTCTTAAACGCAAAAGGATGTGATGTTGTTGTATCGTTGGTATCACCGTATAGGGAATTGAGAGAAGAATTTAAAACAGAATGTGGAGAGAGTATTGTTGAAATATATGTACACACAACCCGTAAAAGAGGTAGAGAAGAATTCAAAGTACAGGAGTATGAAGCACCCGAAGTGAATTTCTTTGATATGAATACTACATCGGAAACCCCAATACAATCATTTACCAAATTAATTCATCATCTTAAAAATATTGATAAAATATGAACAAAATAGTTGAAATATTTAAAGCATGGGGTATTGCTTTTAACCCAGATGACAGGCAAGTTGATTTAGCTGCCAAACGAATGGAAATTTGTGATGGATGTGAAAATAAAAGAACTTCACCTGTAATTCATTGTGCACATTGTGGGTGTGGATTAAAAGGAAAAATATATTCACCTGTAAATGGCGCGTGTCCAGTTGGAAAATGGAATAGTGTAGATAATGAATATTTTCAAGCTAGATATCAATATGAAAGAGCGAAAAAATTAGAACAAGAACAAAATAATTCAAATAAATAGTTATGAAAAAATATGCATTATTCATCGGAAGATGGCAGACATGGCATAAAGGACATGAGTGGTTAATTAATCAACAATTAACAAAAGGTAAAAATGTTTGGGTAGCAATTAGAGATGTTGAAACCGATGAGAAAAATCCAAAATCAGCTCATAGAGTTATGATGGATTTAATGGAAGAACCATTCTTTCAAGAAAACATAGATAGAATTCTAATTAGTATTATTCCTGATATTGAAAGTGTAAACTATGGTAGAGGCGTGGGGTATGAAGTTATATATCACCAACCACCAACTGATATTGAAGCTATAAGTGGTACAGGTATTAGACAAGGGTATATAGATACAAATGGTGATATAATTGTTTACAACGTAGATAAAAATGATAGTACAGCGAAAGAGACACATAGCTAAAACCATCTCATATCGTATTTTAAGTACTTTAATTGGGTTTATTATAATGTGGTGGGTAAGTGGTTCAATTAAAATTGGCGCCGCATTTGGGGTAGCAGAATTGATTTACAAACCTATTCAATATTACATCCATGAAAGAATTTGGTATAAATGGATAAAATACGGTCTGAAAAAATAAAATTGATATACTTATATAAAGAAATTAAATTAGTATATCAAAATTGTTATGGAAGAACAAAAAGAATTTAAGGAGTTTACAAACTTTGACCCTACAAAGGATTTATCATTAGCTCCCCAAAGAAGAACAAAGAGAGGATTAGGTGCAAGACCATTGTTAGAGTCTGAAATTAGGGATATACAAAAGAAAGCACGTTCAGCAGCCGAAGCTGCAAAATTATTAGGGGTATCTTACAATACCTATAAAAAATACGCAAAAGAATATAAAGTATTTGAGGATTTAAAAAATCCACATGGTATAGGAATTCGTAAGGGTTCTCAAAGTGTGCATGGGTATCATTCGTTGGATGATATTATTGCTGGAAAATACCCAAAATATCCAGTATGGAAATTAAAAAGAAGATTATTGCTTAGTGGGTATATGGAAGAAAAATGCTGTAATTGTGGATTTGAAGAAAGAAGGATTACTGACCATAGAGTTCCATTGGTATTAGATTTCATAGATGGTGATAAGAAAAATCACAAATATGATAATTTAAGGATGTTGTGCTTCAATTGTTCGTTCTTAATCAACGGAAATCTATCAGGACCTAAAAAAGAATATGAATATTAATTTGGTAGATTCAATAAATTATCGTATATTTGTAATTAAACATTAAAAACATAAAATTATGGCAAAGTATTTTGAAGTTACAGTGACCGTTCAGCACGAAGTAGATGGTGGTAAAGGCGGTACAAAAATCAAGAAAGTTAAAGAAAGTTATTTGGTAGATGCGATGACCGTTACCGAAGCAGAAGCTAGAGTAGTTGGTGAATTTGAAAAAGCAGGTATTCAATTAGATTATGAAGTATCGGCTGCAAGAGAATCTAAAATTTTACAAGTTATTGCGTAATGGCATTTGAAACTAAAATAGAAGAAATTAAAGAAGTGGTACTAAAAAGAGTCCCGCCAGGTGACCGATGGACTCCTGTGGATTCCCCATCTATTGTGTTAGAATCTCTAACCGATGCATTGGAGTATCATTTCCAAAAGAATGGACAAACGGAATTCTTCCTATCAGCTCGTAAAGGGACGGTAGAAGTAATTTATAAAGAGGAAGTAAAGGTGGAAAAACCTATTACAAAATACTCTTTATATGGCGAAGATTAACGTTTGTTTACAAAAAAACTATATATTTATAGATAAACCTTAAAACAAAAATTATGACTACATTTTTAATTATTGTGGCAGTTCTAGCAATCGGTGGAACATTTGCATACTTTGGTATGAAATCCGGTAAGATTGAAGATAAGAACAACAATAACATTCCTGACGCTATTGAAGAAAAAATAGAAGAAGTTAAGGAAGTTGCAGTTAAAGTAAAGAAAGTGGCTGATAAAGCTAAGAAAGTTGCTAAAACTGTTGTTGTTGAAAAGAAGAAGCCAGCTAAGAAGACTAAGTAATCAATGAAGAACCTTATATCCGAACTATCTACTATCCAAAAAGAGATTAAGGAAGTCAGAACTAAACTATTCGCTGAAATAATCACCGAAGGAGTTGATGATCCTGGTATTCTTAAATGTATCTTTTTGGCTGGTGGACCGGGTAGTGGCAAATCTTACACTGCAAAGGAAATCTTTGGTGTAGGTAAGAGTGATTTGGCTTCTGTATCTGCCGGTGGGTTAAAACTCATCAGTTCTGATATGGCATTTGAACAGGCTCTTAAAAAAAGTGGTATTAATCCAAAAGATTTAGCAGATATAGAAAAGAATGACCCTAACTTCTGGGCTTATATAGCAGGTGAAGAAGGAGATTCAATTCGTAACAAAGCTAAAGCCGTTACACAAAAACAACAAGCATTTTACGAAGCTGGGAGATTGGGAATGATAATCGACGGAACAGGAGATGAAGTTCTTAAAATCCGTAACAAAATGGATAAAGCTGAAAAGTTAGGATACGATTGTTATATGGTATTCGTAAACACTTCGTTGGAAGTTGCAATTAAAAGAAATGCTGAAAGAAGTAGAAGTTTACCCGAATCTTTGGTTAGAGAAATCTGGAGTAAGTGCCAGGAAAATATGGGTAAATTTCAAGGTATGTTTGGTAACAACTTTATTATAGTTGATAACACCGAATATCAACCTGTAAATCATTCAGTACAAAAACAAGTAGATGCGTTTTTAAGAAAACCAATCCAAAATCCAATCGGTAAGAAATGGATATTAGGAGCTAGATTAATTAAGAAGCATTTTAAATAGGTTACGTTACAATTTACAACAAAAATGTAACAACAAATGGCAAAATCAGTAGGTTCGGCAAACAAAGTATCTTTTGGTAAAAGAAAGAGTAATCCTAATGGTAAGAAATCGTATGGTCCTAAAGCGCAAGCACCTAAAAAATATAGAGGACAGGGTAGATAAAATGGGTTTATGAAAAACGAAAAGGCTTATCTAAAAAAGTTTGTGTATAATGAAATTGATGAAGAAGAATTATACATAAAAGAGAAAGGCAAGGTTAAGAAACTAAAACCAAAGAAGAAAGATTCTAAACCAGTAAAAGGTAAAAAGAGTTTTTCGGAAGATTGGGATTAAAATATAGAGTTATGAATAAATGGTTATGGAGAGCGCTCGGCTTACTTTTTGTAGGTTGTGCGTACATAGGAGCTATTGTACCGGGTATACCTATGACAACTTTTGTGGTACTAGCAGCGTGGGCATTTGCTAAAAGCTCACCGGTATTAAATCATTGGCTACACACACATCCAACGTTTTCACCACACTTAATAAGATGGGAAGAAAAAAGTATTTATCCAACAAAAGTTAAATGGATAATGCTTGTGACTATGGTTGTTAGTTATACTATTTTATTATTCACACTTTCACACAAACCATTTGCTCTAATTGGAATAGCATTATTTATGTTATTTTGGTTAGTATGGGCTTGGAGATATCCAGGTTCGGAAGAAGAATGGCAGCGTAGAGTAAAAGCTGGAGAAAAAATTGGATGGAGAAAATAATATAATGTATAGTTATACTGATGGAAGATGTTACGGTTATTATTCAAGGAAGATTACTACCTGAATGTTATGAATTTTGGATAAAGACTTATAAAGATTGTCCTGTCATACTTTCAACGTGGGTAGATACTGAAATAGATTTTAAAAATTTACCTGAAAACTTTACCGTATTACTCAGTCCATATCCTTTTGATTTTGGTGCACAAAATCTAAACCTTCAACTAATATCAACTCTAACTGCATTAAAACGGGTTCAAACAAAATATGTTATAAAATTGAGAGGAGATGAATATTACTCTAATTTACAATATATTAGAAATTCTATATTAGTTGAACCACACAAAATACACACATCACCTATATTTTTTAGAGCATGGGAATATGCGGAATACCACATATCAGACCATATTATTGCGGGAACTTTGGAAAATATGTTAGTTATGTTTGGTGAAACTAAATATAATTTTGACACTGGTAAAGTAAATATTTCTAAATGGAAAGTGGATGGTAAATTTCACAAATGGGTTACCACACATGCACCCGAAGAAAGAATTACTAAATCATATTTAAATGCAAAAGAACCATTTAGATTTGAGAAAGTTGATGGTAGAATTATAATGATGGAACATTTTAATATTTTAGATATTGAATTACTTCATCCTTATAAAATTAAAGCAAATCTCTTTAGAAAAGAATGGACAAGTGGATTTATACCTGAAAGAAATTTCAGTATATCTAAAATAGAACAACTATTTGCAGATGACCCTTATAAAAGAAATGACGAAAAATGATTTACATATCACATAGAGGAAATATAAACGGAAGAATAGAAGAAGCTGAAAATAAGCCAGAGTATATTGATGATACGCTTCAACTGGGATTTGATGTTGAGATTGATGTTTGGTATATTGATAGTAAGTGGTGGTTGGGGCATGATGGTCCTCAATACGAAATAGATTTTAATTGGATAGATGATAGAAGTGCTAGATTATGGGTACATTGTAAAAATAAACAGGCCGTTGAATACCTTACTGAAAACGATTATGAAGCGGCCAATATTAATTGGTTTTGGCATGAAAATGATACTATGACTTTGACATCGTTCAATTATGTTTGGGCATATCCAGGTAAACAACCGATTAAGAAAAGTATAGCCGTAATGCCTGAAATATACAATGATGATATTTCTAAATGTAGTGGAATCTGTTCAGATGTAATTCAAAAATATAAAAATGAAAATATATCCACCAACTAAAATATATATAGGAAAAAGTTCCGTTCATGGATATGGTGTGTTTGCAAATGAAGTAATAGATGCCGAAGAAATTATAGAAGAATGTCCTATATATGATTTGAAAATTGAAAAAGGAGAAATGAGTTCTCTAATGAACGATTATCGTTTTAACTGGCCACAAGGAGCTGGTTCGGAATGGGAAATGCAAGTTTTATCATGGGGATATGGTTGTTTGTATAATCATTCTGAAAGTGCAAATGCATATTGGCGGTCTAATTTAGAAAAAGAAACTTTTGAATTCGTTTCTAACAGGCGAATTGAAAAAGATGAAGAAATATTTGTTTGGTATGGTGGAGTATCATATTGGCAAGACGGTAGAACTAATACAAATGTAATATGAA
>Ga0222713_10003821_pt1 | contig 15378 bp, 12 predicted proteins | sample C33_649DmetaG_FD_165061 | JGI IMG/M metagenome (GOLD analysis project Ga0222713, IMG submission 165061) | Estuarine water microbial communities from San Francisco Bay, California, United States - C33_649D | ecosystem: Environmental > Aquatic > Marine > Unclassified | place: USA: California...
ACGTGATATCCGACGAAGCCCTGCTCGCCTATGCGCGGGAAACCGGGCAAACTTCGTGGCACCCGATCAGCACCTGCCGGATGGGCAGTGATCCTGACGCGGTGGTTGACCCGCGCCTGCGCGTGCGTGGCCTTCAGGGATTGCGGGTGGCTGATGCGTCGATCATGCCAACCATGGTCTCGACCAACACCAATGCCCCCTGCATCCTGATCGGTGAACGTGCAGCGGAAATGATCCTGGAGGATGCCGGCTGAACCTGCTTTCGTCGAGCGACTAACGACGCGCGAGCGCCGAGAACACGCCGCGAAGAGGCTCTGGCAACAAAACCCTATAAAAATCGGGCATCGGGGCTGAAAAAACTGGGTGTGCCCACATCAATCCAACCCATAGCGCCAGTAAGCATCTCTTCATAGGTACACCCCTCGCGCAAACGACTTTATCACCCTTGACGGCCACGTCGACGGCAGACACCCTCGGGAGCATGAGGCCACAGACTTTTAAAAAGATCTGGGTGTTCGGAGCGTACCCGCGCGCGCTCGCAAGCCTTATCGCGACACACTTGTTTCGCGGATTTTCTAGTGCCACTGCGGTCGGTGGCCACCTTGGCGATCGGGAGCGACCCCGTTCTGCGCGAGGCGATGGCGACGCTGCGGTCGTTCTCGATGACGATGTTCGCCGGGCCCTGCGGAGGCGCGCCGGTGCCGTCGACTACTTACTCAGACGGCCGCGCGCGGATCGCGCGTGAAGACATGCTTCCCTTCCTTCAGGGTCCTCAGCACCGCGATGTCCTTGATCTGCGCAGGCGGCACCTTCAGCGGGTTGCGGTCGAGCACGACGAGGTCGGCGAGCTTACCCGCGACGAGCGAGCCCTTCTGGCCTTCCTCGAAATACTGGTGGGCGACGTTGATGTTGGTCGCCTGCAGCGCTTCGTACGCGCTGACGCGCTGCTCGGGGCCGATCACCGAGCCGCTGCGCGACACGCGGTTAACGGCCGACCAGACTGTGAACAGCGGATCGGGCAGCGTGACCGGGAAGTCTGAGTGGGTCGTCGGCCGGATGCCGCGGTCGATCGCCGCGCGCATGGGGCTCGTCATGTCGGCGCGGTCGCGGCCGAGGTTGGCGACGTGGGTGTCGCCCCAGAAGAAGGTGTGGTTGGTGAAGAATGCGGGAATCATGCCGAGCCTTGCATAGGAATCGACCTGGTCGAGCCGCATCACCTGCGAGTGAACGATAACGGTGCGCTTCGCGCGCGATTCCGCCGACCGGCCGATGGCCTGCAACGCGTTCTCGTGCGCCCGGATCATCATGTCGATGGCGCCATCGCCGTTGCAGTGCGAGAAGACCTGGATGCCGGCCTCGTAAGCCCTGCGGCAGGAGAACGCCAGCGCCTCCTGCGAAAGCACCGGCGCCCCCGAGCAGTCCTCCGAGCATCCGGGCACGGTCGTGAGGTACGGCCTCGTGAGGTAGGCCGTTTTGCCCTGCGGCGAGCCGTCGACCGTGAGCTTGATGCCGCCCAGCTTGAGCCGACCGTCATAGACGCCCCAACGCAGGCCGCGGTCCGCGAGCAGGTTCTCCGCGAAGCGGTAAACGGGCAGCACGACGAGGTCGATGGGCAGCATCCCGCGGGCGGCGGCGTAGCGCAGCAGCGGCATCTGCACCTGCATCACGCCGCCATCCTGCGCGGTGGTGATGCCGAGGCTCGCATAACGCGACAGGGCCTTCGATAGCCGCTGCGCCGCGACTTCCTCGCTGACACGCGGCTGCAGCTGGTCCATGAAGAAGACCTGCGCGTTCTCCTGAAACAGGCCCTCCGGCTCGCGTGTGCCGGGTTTGCGCACGATGGTCCCGCCCGGCGGGTCCGCGGTCGCGGCGCTGATGCCGCGCGCACGCATCGCAGCGGTGTTAGCGACGCCCATGTGGCCGGACACGTGAATGGCATACACGGGCACGTCGGGGAAGGCCGCGTCGAGGTCGGCCGCGGTCGGATGACGACGCTCCGCGAGCAGGTCCGGGTCGTAGCCGAGGCCGAGCACCCATGAACCCGGCGCGAGGTCGCGCTGCGACCCGCGCAGCGACGCGATGAGCGCGGCGATGCTATCGACCGTGCCCATCGGCGCCGCGTATAGGTTCGCCCAGTCGACCTGTGCCGCACCTATCGCAACATGGCTGTGCGGATCAATGAACCCGGGCAATAGCGTGCCGCCCTGGAGGTCCGCCATGCGCGTGGCCGCGCCCCGCAGCGCCTCGGCATCGCGCAGCTTGCCGACGAAGGCTATCTTGCCGTCACGCACGGCAAGCGCCTCGACATAGACGGGCGTCGCGCCTTCCATGGTCAATATGTCGCCGCCGTGGAAAATCTGGTCGGCGATGCCCGGCGAGTCCGCGGCGCCCGCGCGCGACGGCCAACCGAGCGCAGCAGCCGTGGCGGCGCCGTAGCGCAGGAACCCGCGTCGGGAACGGTCCGTCAGGATCATGGCGAGCCCCGTCCTTCATCGCCGCGCGCACGTCGGCGGCTCAACACATAGCCGGCGAGCATGGCGAGCGTGCTCAGCACCCCGAACAACAGTGGCGCGCGCTGGTCGGGGATGAAGGCCATCGCGGCAACGATGGCGAGCATCGCCAGAATGGCGACCCAGCTGAGGTACGGATAGCCCCACATCTTGAGACGCAGCCGCTCCGGAGCCTCCGCTTCGAGGCGCTTGCGCAGCCGCAGCTGCGCGAAGGCGATGAGCACGTAGACGAAAATCGCCACCGTGCCGTAGGAGTTCACTAGGAAGGCGAACACCTTGTCCGGCGACACGTAGCTCATCACGACGGTCACATAGGCGAACACCGTCCCCGCCAGCAACGCGGGCACCGGGATGCCGCGCCTATCGACGCGGGAGAACGTGCGCGGCGCATCGCCCCGCCGCGACATCGCCATCAACATGCGCGAGGACGCGAACAGCCCCGAGTTCAGTGCCGAAAGCACCGCCGTAAGAATGACCGCGTTCATCACTTGGGCGGCGCCCGGCAACCCGAGCTTCTCGAACGCGCTGACATAGGGCTGCGACATCAGCTCCGCGTCGTTCCACGGTAGGATACAGACCACGAGGAAGATCGAGCCCACGTAGAAGATCAGCACGCGCGAGATCACCGACTGCATCGAGCGCGCCACCGCGCGTTCCGGCTCGGTCGACTCAGCGGCGGCGACCGTGACGAGCTCGGCGCCGAAGTAGAAGCCGGTGGCGGCGACCGCCCCGGTCAGCACGGGCCCGATGCCGTTCGGAGCGAAGCCGCCGTTCGCGGTCAGGTTCGAGAAGCCGCCGCCGCCGCCCGGCCAGAGGCCGAGCACCCATGCTGCACCAGCGACGAGGAAGACCACGATCGCGGCGATCTTGATGGACGCGAACCAGAACTCGGTCTCGCCCCAGACCCGCACCGACAGGAGGTTCAGGAACATGAACAGCGCCGTCAGCGCGAGCGTCACCGCCCACGGCTCGATGCCTGGTATCCAGTAGTCGATGAGCTTCGCGCCCGCGACGGCCTCGAGCGCGACCACGATCACCCAGAAATACCAGTACATCCAGCCGGTGAGGAAGCCCGCGAGGTCGCCGAGCGCTAGCCGGTTGTACTCGTAGAATCCGCCGACCGCGGGATACGCAACCGCCATCTCGCCGAGCATCCTCATGACGAGCACGACAATGGCGCCGGTCAGCGCGAAGGACAGCACCGCCGCAGGGCCCGCGGACTGCACCACCACGCCGCTGGCGACGAAGAGCCCGGCGCCGATGACGCCGCCGAGCGCGATCAACCGCAGATGCCGCGCCTTTAGTCCGCGCTGCAGGCCGGTGTTCTGGTCGAGGGATGTCGCTGGTTCCATGCAGGACCTCAGGCGCCGTTGCCCGTTAATGGATCAATGGTGATGCGGGCTCGCATGCCCGATCAGCCGCGCGCAGCAAGGGGGCGGACCCGCCTCATCACGACCCGTTCCGACAGGATCCGCCCTTCGGCGACCGTGAAGCGCGTCTTGCCGCCGAACTGGGCGGGCGACTGCGCCAAACCATGGTCGAACTCCGGGACGTCCTCGAGGGCGATGACCATCTCGGGGATCACGCTGCCGTCACCGATGATATCGCGCCCGAAGCCGAACGCCATGTGCGTGAAACGCAGCACGGAGACGGCGGCGGTCTCCCAGTCCCGCAGAAGCTTCATCGCGGTGACGACCGCGCGGCGCGAGAGCGATCGTTCCGGTCGCCTCTTCATCGCCGCGCGTCGCTCCGCATGCCTGCAGGTGCCGTCAGTTCTTCCAGGTGAGCGTGACGCCGTACATGCGCGGCGGACCGGGCATGGCTAAGCCGTCGCCGGCCGCCGGGTAGTTGTGGATCAGGTACTGCTCGTCAAAGAGGTTGGTCACCCATCCTTCGATCTCGATGTTCCCGCCCGCGCTCGCCCAGGTGATGCGCAAGTCGGAGAGGTCGTACTTGGGCAACATCGCGAACGCGAGGTTGTCTGGGTCCGAGTTGACCTCGTCCTTGTGGCGCCAGTCGATCTGGTAGCTCATGGATCCGCCGCCGGCGAGCCCGTGGTTATAGCGCGCGAGCACGTTGTAGGCGAGGTCGGGCGCGTTGCGCAGCTTCTTGCCGACGCGCGAGGTGTTGCTCGCCGCCTGGCCGGTGGGCGCCTGGTAGCCATCGGGTACGAAGAAATCCTTGAATGCGGCGTCGAGCGTCGCGACGCTGCCCTGCAGGGTCAGGCCGTCGACCGGCGCGTAGGTGAACTCCAGCTCCGCACCCTTGACCTCCGCGTCGGCGGCGTTCTGCGTGATCAGCACGCCAGGCGTGCCAGCCGGCGAACCGACCGGGACGAGCAACTGCAGGATCTGCAGGTCCTTGTAGTCGGTCTGGAACAGCGACAGGTTCAGGCGCAGGCGGCGATCCAGCCACTCGGTCTTGGCGCCCACCTCGTAGAGCAGCGCGGTCTCCGGGTCGAAGGGAGTGCGGGCCGCGGCGGCGCTGGGCGCGAAGCCCTGGAAGCCGCCGGCCTTGTAGCCCTGCGAAGCGACGGCGTAGAAGAAGACATCGTCGCTCAACTTGAAGTCGAGGCCCGCCTTGCCCGTGAACTCGCTCCAGTCCGCCTCGCTCGTGAGGTTGAAGTTGGCGCCGGCGATCGGCTGCGCCGTGCCGACGCGGCTCTGGCTCTTCTTGTCGGTCGTATGGCGCCCACCGATCACTGCGCTCAGGCGGTCGGTGACGGCATAGTTGACCTGACCGAACACCGCGTAGCTCTTGGAGTCGATCGTCTGCTTGTCGCTCGCGACCGTGTTGTTGAGGTTTAGGCCCGTGCCGGTGAGCGCGCCGCCGGAGATGAAGCGCAGCGAGGCGGAGTTGGTCTCATCGCGGTAGTTGTCTTCCTGCAGCAGATAGACGCCCGCCACCCAGTCGAGACGGTTGTCGCCCTGCGAGGCGAGGCGCAGCTCGAGGGTCTCGGTGTTGGACTTGTCGCGGTAGTCGTTGTTGCCGCTGTAGACGAACGGACCCTGGCCGCTGCTCGCGAGCACGCGCGCCATGTTGGGCGACCCGAGAAAAGGTTCGATGTTCGTCGCATCGACCTCGCGGTGCGAGGCGATGCCCGTGAAACGGACGGCAGAGGAGAGGTCCCAATCGACGCGGCCGGTGACGCCAACGATGTCGTTGGTGAACCGTCCCGCGCTGTCGTTCATGACGAGGTAGTAGTTGTCGTTGTAGCCGGGAATCAGCGTCGCCATCTGCGCCGAGATCACGCGGCCGCCGGTGGCCACCGAGGCCGTGCCGGGGATGACGTGGCGGGTAGCCCCGTCCTCGTCCACCGTGCCGTAGTTAGCGCTGAGGTTGACCTCGACGGTATCGCTCGGCACCCAGCGCAGCGCGGCGCGCACGCTGTCGCGGTCGATCTTGCGCAACCGGTCGGGGTAGCCGAAGCTCGACGTACCCGACCCGGTGAGCAGCGAGGAGAACCGGCTGATCGTGTTCACAAGGTAACCGTCGCGACGGCGGCTCGAGAAGGAGACCTTGCCGAAGAGGTTGTCGGTCAGGCCGCCGCTCGCGAAACCGCGCAGCGACATCGTGCCGTAGCTGCCCGCCGTGGCCTCGAGCGCGGTGCGGGTGTCGGCCGTCGGCTTGCTGGTGGTGACGCTGATCGCGCCGCCAACCACGTTGCGCCCGAACAGCGTGCCCTGCGGGCCGCGCAGCACCTCTACGCGCTCGAGGTCGAAGAGGTCGACGTCCTGGCCGGCCGAGCGGCCGATGTACACCTCGTCGATGAACACCACGACCGACTGGTCGCCACCGGCGCCGTCCTCGTTCGAGCCGATGCCGCGCACGTAGAGCTGCGTCTGGCCCGGGTTGAACTCGCCCATGGTAAAGCCGGGCGTGCGCTCCGTGAGCCCCTTGAGGTCGACGATCCCCTGTTCCGCCAGGGCCTCACCGCTGAACGCGGTGATCGAGAGCGGCACTGTTTGCAAGTTCTCCGCGCGGCGGTTGGCGGTGACGACGACCTCTTCGAGGCCGCCGGAAGCCGGCGTGTCCGCAGCTGCACCAAGTGCCGTACCGCTGACGACCAAGCTGAGCGTGGCGATTGCGAGACGCTTCTTCTTCACTTCCATCTCATTACCCCTCTCTGTAATTTTTTTGTCTCTCGTCCGTGGTCGGGACGGTCGCGCGGCCGGTAAAGCTGTCCTGAGAACTGTTTTCGTCTGCCGAAAGCGCTCGGCTACCTTCCCCGGCCACATTCACGCCCGTTGTCGTCGCGCTCGACGACCTTAATGCGATGGTATACCTCGAGCACTTATAAAAAAATTCATTTAGCGACATTATAGTATTCATTTCGCGCCAAACTCTGAAGGTCCCGACACGTGACAGCATCAGCACCGACTAAGCAGACCTCGAGCACTCTGACGTCATTCCTGCGCGGGGCAATCGACGCTCTCGATTACGCGGAATACGACGGGGAAATGATGCTCGCCGACGCCGGCATCTTCATCAAAGACTACGAGGAAAACGGCAAACGCGTTCCTACCAGCTTGATTGCCAAGGCATGGGACATCGTCACATCGCACATCGTCGATCCGGCTGTCGGGATTCGGACAGCGTTGCGTCACTTCAACCCTGCCGAGTGGCATTCGCTCGGCTTGGCCATTCTGTGCAGTAGCACTATACGAGAAGCGCTCGAACGCACCGTTCGGTTTTCACGAATCGTAAGCGATTGGGCACCTCTCAGCCTTCACGAGGACTCAACCGGCCTTTCAATCGTCGTAACGCCCAACCTTGCGAACCGGCAAAAAACTCGGATTTCATATGCGGCAATGGAGTTCGGCGTGACGGCCATGCTCGTCGTCTTAAACGAAATTTATCCCGACAAGCTGCAGCCGACAAAAATTCGCTTGCTGCGACCAGCTCGGGAAGCATCAGCTGAGTTTGCCGATCTGCTGGGATGCTCGGTCTCGTTTGGTAGCACGGTGGAGTCCGTGACCTTCTCCAGACAAGTGGTCGAGAGGCAACTTCCCGCCAGCAATGCGCCGCTGGCCGCCTATCACGACATCTTGTCGAGCCACTATGTGGACGAGCACGGTAAGGAAGCCATTTCAACCATAGCCAGACGTGCGATCCTGCGATCGCTGACGGGCAAGGGCCCACGAATTGACGCTGTGGCCAAGTCCATGAATATGAGCGCGCGAAAGCTGTAGCGCAGGCTCTTAGCGGAACAAACGACTTTCGAGAGCCTGCTGCAGGAAGTACGCGGAGACCTCGCGCTTAAATACCTCGCGTCTGATGAACATAGCCTGGCCGAATTGAGCTTCTTGTTAGGCTTCAGCAGCCAGAGCAATTTCTCGAGGTCATTCAAATTATCGTTTGGCATTTCGCCGTCGCAGTTCAAGAAAAGCCGTCCCGAACCGTAAAAAGCTGGGTTACGTGCACTACACAAGCCATTGCATATTGCTATTGCATGTCGTGAAAAGAATAGAACTATGGCGTAATTAGAATAAAGCGGTAACCGGCATCAGACTATACTCATTAGCGTTTCATTGCCGAATTCGATTAACGCATCCGGGGGAGAGCAAAATGACTAAACTCCATTCGGTAATTCGGCGCTGTCACTCGCGCCCGTCGATTCGATCTGGAGCGTGTCGCCGTGGTGAAAAAACATCACCGATGACGTCTCCTGGAACCATGTTGTTCCGTTCCTCGGTGACCCGGTTTCATTCTTCGCACCGCAACGTAACCCACGGTCTGGCCTGGAAATCAGGTTTGACGTCTAGAGCAATAGAGCCGGCCAGAGTAACCAGACCAGAAACGCCAGAATCAGCATGACGCTCATTTCGATCCTAGTCACAAACCTGGTCGTGGTCGCCGCAGCCTTCCTGGTGGTGTGGCTGTTATGCCTGCGACTCAAGGACCCGACCCCCATCGACGCCTACTGGGGGTTGGGCATGGGAGTACTGGCCACAAGTACGTTGTTGCAGCTCGCAGAGCCGTCAGCGCGAAGTTGGTTACTCGTTGTGCTGTGTTGGGCTTGGGCAATTCGACTTGCGTCCTACATGATCTGGCGATGGCACAACCACGGTCCCGACCGACGCTACACCCGGATGATAGAGAAGTCTCGCGAGAAACGCGGCTGGGGATTCGCCCTGTCCTCGATGATGCTGGTGATCGTGCCGCAGGCGCCGTTGCAGTTTATCGTGGGCCTGCCCATACAGCTTGGCCAGGTAGCCGAGGAACCAGCCGGCCTCGGCGTGCTTGCCCTGGCCGGGGCGGCGGTGGCCGTTTTCGGCCTTGCCTGGGAGACGATTGCCGACGTGCAGCTTATCCGGTTTCGTAAGAATCCGGAGAATGCACTCAAAATCATGAAAACCGGGCTATGGCGCTATTCGCGTCATCCGAATTACTTCGGCGAAGCGACGTTTTGGTGGGGTCTTTTCCTGATCGCTGCGGAAACAGTGCCTGGCAGGTATTCGGTTATTGGGCCGATCATCCTGACATGGGTACTGTTTTCATGGAGCGGGCTGCCGACGATGGAGCACCGCATGCGTAAGCAAAAGCTGGGCTACGCCGACTATATCGAGAGCACTTCCAGCTTCATACCCATGCCGCCTGCAAAAAAGAAGATGGACTCATAACTGATGCCGAGAGATACCGCGACACATTCGCCGGTAGAACGCCCCGGCATTAGCGAATACCCAACCGCGCTTGTCGCCTGGCTGACCGTCGCGCTGCTGTTTATCGCCTACATTATTTCATTCGTCGACCGGATGATCATCGGCCTGCTGGTGGAGCCGATGAAGAAAGACCTACAACTGACGGACACGGCGATCAGCCTGCTGCACGGTTTTGCGTTTGCGATTTTCTATTCGTTGGCTGGAATTCCTATTGGCCGCCTAATAGACCGTTCGTCGCGAACTCGACTCGTTGCCGCTGGTATGCTGCTCTGGAGCGGCATGACGATGTTGTGCGGTTTCGCGTCGCAGTACTGGCAATTGTTTGTGTGCCGGATTGGCGTCGGCGTCGGCGAGGCAACGCTGGCTCCCGCCGCCTATTCAATCATATCGGACAGCTTTCCCCCACGCCGGCTCGGTGTAGCGATGGGCGTATTCGTACTCGGTTCCGTGCTTGGCGCCGGGCTAGCCTTGTTATTTGGCGCCGCCCTCATATCGCTCGTCGCCCATAGCGACGAAGTCGTGCTCCCAGTAGTCGGCACAGTACGCGTCTGGCAGGCGGCGTTTCTGATTGTCGGCCTGCCCGGGATACTGCTCGCCCCGGCATTTATTGCGCTCCGCGACCCCGGACGGCAAATGAGTGGCGCGACCGACGCTGCGACCGCGACGATGCGCGACGTGCTGCGGTTTTGCCGGAGCCGCATAAGGCCGCTTCTTGGCATCGCCCTTGGAATTGGTTGCATAAATATCTGCGTGTTCGCTACCGTGTCCTGGTTGCCTGCTTTTTACGTCAGGGCGCACGGGTTTACGCTGGCCGACGCCGGTTACACGGCGGCGGTTGCACTGATAGCTGGGGGCCTGATCGGCTATCTTGGCGGCGGGCGAATCTGCGACAAGCTTGGCGGTGGTGAACCGCAGCATCGCCTGTATTTCGGCGCAACCGCGGCCGCAACCGGGCTGGTGTCCGGGGCACTGTTTGCGCTGGTAGAGAGCCCTCTGGTCGCGACGATACTGTATGTCATCAGTTTCATCGCGATGACAGCCCCGACGGGAGCCGCCGTATCGGCCCTGCAGCAAATTACGCCCGGGCACCATCGCGCCACGATCTCCGCGGGCTACCTGCTGATTGTCAATGTCGTCGGCATGACGGTGGGGCCGACGCTGACGGCGTTGATTGGTGATACCTTTTTTCCACAGGCCGACGGCATACGCTATGCGATCGCCATAGTCACCCCGCTGGGTTTTGTCGGCTCGGCAGCGCTCCTCTTGATGGCGGCACGCGCGGTGTCGCGCCCGCTGGCACCGTAATGATCGACGCCCGCCCCGACACGATCCCTGAGTGGTTAACACACTGGGCGCGAGCGCAACCTGACAGCACCTGGCTCAGAGATCGAACATCGGACGCTTTCAACGAGTGGACGTGGCAACAGGCGAACGAGGAGGTACGAGCGGTAGCGGCCGCGCTCGAGGCGGCGAGCGATGGCGCTCGACAGCACTGTGCGATCCTGTCACGAAATCGCGCGCACTGGGTACTCGCTGACCTGGCGGTCATCGCATCGGGTAACGTCACCGTACCGATGTTCACCACGCAGCCGGCCGACACGGCCCGGTATGTCCTCGAATTCGCCGAAGTCACTACACTTTTTCTCGGCGAGGCCGACAATTGGGAGGCGGTCCGCTCAGTAGTTCCGGACAATGTGAGTATCGTTACGCTGCCGGGTGTCGAAATTGCCGACCCGCATCTGCGTTGGGCGGATATCTGCCGACAACATGCCGGCGGCGATCGACGTCGCGAGGGCCGTCACGACGACTTAGTTTCGATCGTGTTCACTTCCGGCACCACGGGCGACCCGAAGGGTGTGATGCACTCGCATGATTCGATGTTGTTGCCGATGCATCGTTGCTGCGGTGCCTTCCAAACACGCGAGAATCCGCGCTTTCTCTCCTATCTACCGTTGTCGCACATCGCGGAGCGGCAGGCCGTGCTCATGCAGAGCCTGATCCACGGCGGGACAATCACGTTCAACGAATCGCTGCCGCAGTTGTTGCGCGACATCGTCGAAGTGCAGCCGACGTTTTTCTTTGGCGCACCCAGGGTGTGGGAGCAACTGCAGCAGTACGTGATTGACCAGTTCGGCTCGCAGCAAGCCCTCGACCGTGAACTGGATGAGGATGAGCCGAATACAAGCGATCGGGTGCGGCGCATGGTGGGTCTTACGGACGCCGATTATCTGCTTACCGGCGCGGCGCCGGCATATGCGCCGCTGATCGAGTGGTGGCAACGAATGGGTCTCAGCCTGATGGACGGTTACGGCCAGACGGAGGCGATGGGCCTCATCGGCAATACAGCCAAAGCTCATCGGGTCGGTTCAATAGGCAAAGTGATCGAAGGGGTCGAGGTACGGATCGGCGACAACGAGGAATTGGTATGCCGAGCGCCAGGGCTGGCGCTCGGCTATTACCGTCGGCCCGTAGAGACCGCCGAGACCTTTGCGGACGGCTGGATTCACACCGGCGACACGGCACGAGTCGATGCGGACGGCTTCTTCTACATCACTGGGCGGGTCAAAGATTACTTCAAAACCATTCACGGCAAGTATGTGTCGCCTGTGCCGATTGAAGGTGAACTTGCCCGATGTGAGTTGATCGACCAATTGTGCCTGCTCGGTCGCGGCTACTCGAAAACGGTGGTTGTCTGTGTACTGACGGAGGCGGCGCGCAAATTGGAGCGCGGCCAAGTGGAACATGCACTCGGGGCGCACGCTAACGCGGTCAATGCCACGATCGAAAGGCATGCCCGAATCGGCGCGATAATTGTTGCAAGCAACGCTTGGACCATCGCCAACTCGATGCTTACACCGACAATGAAGCTCAGGCGGCAAATGGTCGAGAAACATTTTGATGGTGCGGCAGAAGCGCTTGCAAGAACTGCCGCTAGCGAGGGCAAGATGTTGTTTCATTGGGAATGAGTGTCCTGCTCATCGGATACAGGCACCGCAACTGGCACAGCGAAAAATCCGCATGCCGGGGCGCGACAAGTAGTTGTTAGGAATTTGTTGGGAGATAGGAGATAAGAGATGAACAAAGTTAACTTACTGGTCGTTCTCGTTTCAGTAACGCTCTGCGGTTGTACACCTCCGGCAACGGAGGGGGATGTGGAGTCGCCGGCCGGCGCTGCGAGCTTTGAATCTGACAAATCAAAAGACGAACAAGCGATTCGCAGTGCCGTCGCCAGAATGCCCCAAGTGTGGAACACTGGTGATATGGCAGGCTATTTCGATCTTTACGCCGAAAATGAGCAGACGACACTGGTGTTTTCGGACCGAATCACTGTTGGATGGCAATCAATCCGGAACATGTTCGAAAACCTTTGGCCGACGCAAGAGGCCATGGGTGTCTTCGAAGCCCGGGACGTCAAAGTTCGGTTTCTGAGCGATGACCTTGCCGTCGCGACAGGGATCTATCAACATCAGTTTCCTCAGGAATACGTCGTTGGTGCATTCTCGCTAGTTTTCGAGCGGCACGAGGCCGATTGGAAAATCGTGCATGAGCACACGTCGAGAGGTCCAGCACGTTAAAGCCGATCAATCTGTTGTTCATCGAAGCGAACAACTTGAAGATCAATATGACGAGCGGAAGCGCAAGGTAGTGGAGCACGGACTTCGGTATGTTCTTCGATGAAAATGGATTCGGGTAGAGATAGTTGAACACCGCGCGTTCGGGTTGGGCGAGGTAGCGCGGGTCGATCCGGTCGGCGTTGCGCAACGCCCAAACGAGCATGCGTGCGGTGGAGTGTCGGCAGTCGGCCAAACTACGGGCCGATCCAGCATCGCTTCAACGTAAGGAAAGACTCCCTTTCCGGATTTCATTTCGTCAAAGAGTTTCCTTCAAAGTACTCGCGCTAATGGACAATGAGGTCGTCCCTGAATTCGAGCACTCCGGCGTATGGTATTGCCTTGCGGGTACCGTTCTTGCCGATGAACTCGTCGACGCCCTCCATCCACACCGTATTCCCGATCTCGGCATAATCGAATAAACGCCACTCGGTATCTTCGATTCCATGCGCCATCTGCGTCAATGACCTGCGCATCTCTGCCTTGCCGCGCAGCGGAGTTCGAAAACCGCCCGAGTTATTCCAGACGATGTCATCGTGCACGTGGCGCAGTACATCTTCATTATCGTTCTGCTTCCATGCGGCCATAAGCTTTTCAACGGTTCGACATGTTAGGCCACATTCGTTTGCCGGGCCGCTTCAGGCCAGTGACTTGTACTTCTCGAGGTAACGGACCGGCTTCTGCGGCGCATCGCGCCGGAACGGGTCGCCGAGCTTCTGCTTCAGGGTCAGACTCTAGACCGTTACATGACTAATTTCCGGGGGGGCGTCGCCTCTACTTCATCCTAGTGATGCTCGCCGCGCCTGGTCTCATCGGTCTGTGCGTGCAACTGTTCGTGATTTTCGTGTTCTACGGCTTGCTGATGATCATTGAAGACATGGACTTCGCAATCGACACATACGAGACGCTGTTCAACGCGAAGATATTGAAGGTGTGAGGATGCGTAAGCGAGCGTTGGCATGCCCCCTCTAGGGTAAATTTCCGAGCATACAGCCCGCACCAACGGCAGAATAACCACCTGTCCCACGCGCGATCAGGAATTACTGTCATGGATGTTGTTGCGGTTGCCCGAGAAAAAGTCGCAGGACATCGACTTCGCCTAGTTCTGCCGGAGGGCACCGATCAACGTATCGCCGCCGCTGCAGCTCGCCTAACGCGCGAACATGGCGTGCATTGCATCCTTGTCGGCCCCAATGCTGCGCTGAAGGAGGCCATGGCGAGGGAGAACCTACCGACGGATTCGGTCGATATCATTGACGCGGACACGCAACCGCCAGATTCCGCGCTAATCAACGCCTGTCTTTCGATCCGTCCGGATATGCGGCCGAGCATTGCCGAGCGTCTGACACGCAAACCGTTGATGCGTGCTGGTCTGTTAGTTGCCACCGGGCGTGCAGACGCCATGCTCGCCGGAGCGACCTGCCCGACTGCGCGCGTAATCGAGGCAGCGATGATGACAATCGGTTTGGCCGAGGGCGTGCAAACCCCATCGAGTTGTTTTCTCATTCGGACAAACGACCGTTCCGAGAGGACGCCTCGCACACTTTTGTTTGCAGACTGCGCTGTCAATGCGGATCCGACGCCCTCAGAGCTTGCCGACATCGCCTTGGCGTCGGCGCGAACGCTGCGCGAATTGACCAACGAGCAGCCACGCATCGCGTTTCTCTCATTCTCAACGCGTGGAAGCGCGAAGCATCCGCAAGTAGATCGTGTCCGTACCGCCGTCGAGCTCGCTCGCGCGAGAGCGCCACAGCTCTCGATTGACGGCGAGCTCCAGGCTGACGCTGCGATCTCCCCGCGGGTAGCTAAAACCAAGCTAACTACGGTTGGCGATGTGGCTGGGCGTGCCAACATACTGGTCTTTCCGGATCTTGATGCAGCCAATATCGCTTACAAGCTCGTGCAGCACCTCGGCGGCGCTGAGGCGCTCGGACCCTTTCTGCAAGGCTTCGCGAAACCTGTCAGCGACCTCTCGCGTGGCGCCACGGTTGACGACGTGGTGCGAACCGCTCTCGTGACGTTGCTGCGCGCGCTGCCTCGCTAATATAGCGGATCAGCCTCTGGCCTCGATCGGCAACCAGTCGCGAGCGGGCGGGCCGCAGTAGACCGTCAATGGCCGAATCAAAATATTGTTCTCAACCTGCTCGCGCACCTGTATCACCCAACCGGGCACTCGTCCCATGGCGAAAATCGGCACGAAGAAATCCTGAGGAATACCGAGCAGGTGGTATATCACGCCGGCATAAAAATCGACGTTGACGTTCACTCCTAATCTCGAATACGGCCGCATCGCATCAACGACGGCCTGCAACACCGCGTACCATTGCGGTTGTCCGAGCTCACGCGACAAGCGCTCAGCACGATCGCTTAAGTGTCGTGCACGCGGATCTTCGGCCCGATAAACGCGATGCCCAAAACCCATGATGGGTTCACGCTGCGCTCGCTTCTCTTTGACCCACGCGGCGGCATTGGCTGGCTCCCCAATTTCACGCACCATCTTCAAGACATCTTCGGCTGCGCCGCCGTGCGCGGGACCCGACAGCGCACCGATTGCAGCCGTCAGCGCCGCATGCAAGTTAGCCCCAGTGCCCGCCA
>Ga0222713_10003823_pt1 | contig 15361 bp, 15 predicted proteins | sample C33_649DmetaG_FD_165061 | JGI IMG/M metagenome (GOLD analysis project Ga0222713, IMG submission 165061) | Estuarine water microbial communities from San Francisco Bay, California, United States - C33_649D | ecosystem: Environmental > Aquatic > Marine > Unclassified | place: USA: California...
AAATACCTGCACAAGTTAGAGGGCTCGCTGAAGAAGCTCAGCACTCTGGTCAAACAGTTAAAGACTGTGCAATTGAATACTTAACCCCATTCCTAGAACTAGGATTTATTACCCAGGACCAAATCAATATTGTTCTCAACACCTGGAAAAATTGGGCAATCCAACATAATATCAAATTTGAGTAAAACTTTGGCAGTTTATTGGGTAAAATATCTATAATAAACTTAAAAAACCAAAGTAACAATGGATTTATTCAATTTAAACACCGACGACTTTACCGCCCCTAAAGCAGGCACCGCACGCAAAGTAGACGAAAACCTCTACAATCCTGGACCAGATCAAGCTCAAAATGGAGTTTACCGTTCAGTAATCAGATTTATTCCTTGGATCGGGGATCCAGCTAAGAGTAAGTACAAAAAGTACTATGCTCGAATGACAAACCCTTTGACTGGTGAAAGATTTACAATCGATTGCCCTTCTTCATTAGGAAAATCTTCAATCTTATGGACTCTTGATCTAGAGCTTCGTAAATTAGCAAATGAAGAACCAGAAATTGTAAAAGAGATTCAAAAGAATTTCATGAGAGCTTACAATTACTACTCTCTTGTTTACATTAAGAAAGACCCTCAGTTTCCACAGCTTGAAGGAAAAATTAAAGTGTATAGCTTTGGCTACAACATCGATAATTTGATCCAGCAAGAATTGAGTCCAGAAGCAGAATTGATGAACATCAAGAAAATCAATCCTTACTCAATGTTGGAAGGAAAGGACATGGTACTTGTAGTAAAGCGTAAAACTAAGAGCTGGAGAGATTATTCTTCTTCTAAATTTATGTCAGAAACAAGCCCGCTAATCCTTAAATTAGATGACGGTCGCGAACTTCCAGTAAATGGAGAAGAAAAAGTTCAAACCTATGTAAAAGGATTCTTAGAGAAAAATTCTCCAGATCTAGGTCAATACTTCTACAAAGAATGGTCTGACTCAGACTATGAAAAAGTTGCTGAATTTATCAAGGCAATTATTCCTCACAAATCTATTCTTGATGCAGTTTTAGCAAACACAAGAGATGAGAAAATTAAACCTTATTTCGCAGCAATTAAATCTGCTCAACCTGTAAATCGAGTAGTTGCAGATGATCTAGACTTTGCTACCCCAGCTAAACCAATTTCAAATAATGCATTTGACGAGTTTGATTCAGCTCCAGCACCAGTTGCTCCAGCAAAATCTGCTCCATCTAATGACTTTGATGACTTATTGGCAGATCTTTAATCTTAAAATAATTTAAATACATGTCACAAGAACAAGTAAATACTGAGGAAACTCCTCAACCGGAATTACAAAAAACTTACTTATTGTCTACTATTTCTTACACAGATAAAGCAGATTACGATAAGTTTTTGGAAAATTTGTCTCCTGAGCATGCACTAATCGTGTTAATCTCAGCAGCAAATCATGGACAACTTAAGGGAGCATATAATTTGGATGAGGCTGAACTTATTGCAAAAGCAATTCGTAAGATAACTCCATCTGCTTCTCAAAATGAACAACCTGCAGAAGAGGAAGCTCCTAAGAAAGCAAAAACTACTGCTAAAAAAGCTAAATAATGAATATAGTAATTGATGGAAATGCTTTTCTTAACGTATCCGCTTCTATTGTCAAAAACATGTTACAAAAAGACAAAAGAATCGGTGAAAAGTACTTTGTCAATGACTTATTGGATGACAGCAAGTTTATGCTAAAACAGCAAGCTGCTGTAACATTTAGAAATTTTGTTATCAACTACTTCAGCTCCATTGTTTCTCCTTTCAAGGGAAGCGCTGGAGCTGTTTTTTTCGTTTTTGACTCAAAGAGCTGGAGAAAAGAATATATCAAACAATTCTTTATTACAGAAGAGGACAGAAAAGACGATCAATTTGAATACAAAGGTAATCGAAAATACGACGATAAAATCTATCTTTTCTTTGAATTATTTCAAAATGAGATACTATCAGATCTAAAGGAAATGGGAGCAGCGTCTTCTAGAATACTTGGAGCAGAAGGCGATGATTTAATTGCTCATATCGTTGATAATTTTGAAGGTGACATTTGTATTTGGTCAGTAGATAAGGATTTAATTCAATTGCTAGAAAGTGGTAAGCGCTCAGTTATATTAGTTACACCAAAAATGATGACTAAAAATAAAAGAGTGTTTGTTGCTCACAAGAAGCAAGAAGAAGCCCCAATTGATATTTTTAATTTTGAGTCAGCTGTTGATAATTCTAATATTGACGAACTTCTTAGAGAATTTACTCAAAGAGATTTTGTTAAATATGAAGTAGATCCAGCAGAGGAACTTATGTTAAAGGTATTAGGTGGCGATCCATCTGATGCAATTCCTAGAGTCCATCCAAAGATGACAAAGTCTAAGATTGAAGCTGTAATTTCTAAACTTAAAGAAAATGAAGGGGATTGGTCGATCCTTGTTCATAAACTAAGAACCAACGATCCTTATGTAAAGGATATGATTGTTGAAGCTAGTACAAAGGAACTTAAATTAACTACCCAAGAGCTACAGGATCAATTCAGAAAGACCTTAGACTTTAATATTAAGATCATATGTCTTTCAATAGATCATGTCCCTGCGAAGCTCTCTGGTTCAATCCGAGAGTCGTTTGACTTTAACTCTATAAAGAGATTTGACATTAACTCATTTAAAAAATATCATTCTACAAAATGAATTCACCAATAATCCCAATTTACGATCGAGTTGTTATTCAACCCGATGAACAAAATAAAAAAACTGAAACTGGTATAATTCTTCCGCCTGATACCAGAAAGCGTTCCAATAGTGGAACTGTAATTTCAGTAGGCGGTGGAATGGAAAGACCTATTCCATTGGAACCAGGCGATAAAGTAATCTATCAGCGCCATGCTGGAATTGATATGCAATGGAATGGCGAAAACTATTTAGTAGTTCTTGCACATGAAGTTATTGCTAAAATTGTAACAGATTCGGTTCCAACTTTTCTTGAACCAGGGGAAAGATAATATCTAATCTAATTTCATAAAAAAAGCCGCTTTACGCGGCTTTTCTTGTTTATAAAGAGTCTTCTTATTAGAATGAAGGAATAAATCCAGTTGCTTCTGATGCAAGACCTCCACCAACTCTTGTAATTGTAATACGGTTGATGAATTTGTGAATACCTCTTGGAAAATCTAAGAATACATCGATAATTGCTGAGTTTGCAGATAGTACTTCTGGACCGTTATTAGTCGAATCGAATACTACTGTGTAACTTGCAATACCTTGTGCATTTTTAGCTCTTTCTAAGTAACCTTCTACTAGAGTTTTAATTCTTAAACGAGTGATTTCGTCATTAAAGTCAAACAAGAAGTTGAATAGGATTCTTTCGATATCTTTTTCAATTGTTGAAAGAGCTTCTCTAACGTGAGTATTGTTAAGAGCTGAATTAATTTTTTGATATGCAGTATTATTTGTAAATACCATGATACCAAAACCTCTACGACGAACGATTAAGTTATAACCAGCTGGCTCTAAGTAATCTCTATCTTCTTGAGATAATTCATATTCAACGTTAACAATTTCTGGATCTCCTAAGATACCATTTTTACCAGCTACAATTGAGAATGGTCTTCCAGCTTCAAACTTATTCATAAATGCATTTGCAACATAAGCTGCAGGCGGAACTGATTTGTTTCTACCGTTATCATTTACAATTAAGTTAGGCATAAAGTATGCAGCATAAGATGCCATTGGAACTCCATTAACTTCTTCGTCTACAAATTTAAGAGTTGTAGTTGGATTAAGATCCAAATTACCACCATCTGCAATGTGCTTAGCTGAAACTAATTTTGTAGTCATATCAGAGAATGAAGGCTCAACTGAAAGTTCTAATTGTCTGTAAGATGGTGCATTTAGGATTGCTAAACACTGACCGTTATCTGCAGCAATTTTTGCTAAATAATATTTAGATGAACCAGAGATTTCTCCTTCGTAAGTATCAATGATGTATCTGAAATCTACAGCTTGACCTTCTGCTAAAGTACTTGCAATGTTTGTATTTTCATATAACCATCCTAAGATATCTGCTTGACGTGATGCTGTTCCATTAGGAAGTTGAGCATCTCTCATTGTAAATCCGCTTAATTTAACACCTTTAGATGAACCGATATAATTTTTAATTCCTTTGTGGAAAATTATATTTGTATCAATATCAACTCCAATAATAGTTGCATCGCTTGGTACTAATGTTGTAACTGTAAATTTCTTATATGTTTTTGCAGTAAGTACTTGTAAAACTGCAGCCTTTGTAAAGTTATAATTTCCAGACATTGCAGCAGTAGTTGGTGTAGATAGAGTTAGCACATTACCGGTTTTATTAGTAATAGTTGTATTAGGTGCAATACCTGTACCAGACACAGTACATCCAACTACAATTTCAGCTTCTGCTGATACTAATTCGATTGCCGTATCTCCTTGAGCAAATGTTAATACAGAGACGTTAGTTTTGTTAACGGCTGCGCTTGCTGGTGTTGTAATAGAACTTGAAAGTTCATCGGTTCCAGCAACTGAAACAATTTTTAAGAATCTTGAACGACTTGCACCATTTGCTTTAGCTCTAACATAGTGATTAGGCTTTACAAATTCTGCAACATCAGCTAAGTACGAAGCATTGCTTGCAGTTACTACAGGGGAAGCATTTCCTACTGTTACTGAAGTTGAACTAAGAACCTTCATCTCAATTTTATTAAGAGCAGTTTTAGTTGTTGTAATTTCAGAACCAGAGTTATTTGCAGTAAGTTCAGTTGCAAAATCAAATACTTTCGTAGTTGATGCTGTTCCGTGTATATCAAGAGAGATTTTAACAAACGTATCTACTACTGTAATTACTGGGATAGTTGCACTTTGGTTAGTTAAAGCAACGTTATCATAACATTTAATTTTGATATAGCTTTTAGTAACTAAGTTAACTACTTCAGTATAACCTGGCTCAACTTTAATATACTTAGAGGCGGTTGTTCCATTTTGTGTAGTAATAAATCCATTACCAGTTACAATAAAACCGTCATACCATGCTTTATAAAGTTGACTGCCTTCGCGTGCAATAATAATTTGATTACCCGATTCAGTTACCACTCTACAAGAATCACTTGCTCCAGTTGTAACTTCAAATACAGCTGTATTTTTAACAGGAGCTTTATAACCAAGTACATCTAATTTAGCATTAGCGTCTGTGTAATCTCCGGTAAAACCATTATCGATAAAGTAATCTTGGAAATCTGCTGCAATAAGATCCATGTAACCATGTCCAGCTAAATCAATTCTGTGCGAATCCATTGAAGCATTTGCGAATGCAGTTTCAAGATCGATTAATTCAATTTTATTTTCATCTAGCGCGCAAAATAATTCAGTTTGAGAGAATAATCTATTGAATACTCTATCAATTGAAATATCTGCACCAGATGCATCTTTAAACTGAGGAATAATTGAACCATTTACTCTTGCGATATTCTTAACTTCTCTTAAGTTTAAGAATCCGTTAATTTTAGACATAATAATACCTCTTTCATTGAAGTAAGTTTTATAAACTGGGTCGTTTGCTAATCTTACGTTATCAGTCCAATCACCTTCTACTGCAATCAACTCGATTAAGTAGTCAGCAACAATATCATCTGGGTGAAGATAACTAGGAATAGTTACTTTATCACCTCCGGTAATTTTATAATATTCTTTAACGGTTACGTCATATCCAGCAACATCAGCTAGCTTTGCCCAAACTGTAACTGGGCGCTTTCCTAAGTTAACAATAGAAAAAATCTTATTGTCATCTTCTGAACTCAACGCGTTATTTTTAGTTCTGTTGAACTGGTCTTCGTCAGCATACCATAATTTCTGTGTGTTAAAGAAGCTAGAAAGTGGTTGCTCGAATGCAGATGCAGTAAAATCTGAATTGAATGATGCAGATTCAGTGTTAAATGTTGCAAATGTTACTTTGTCTAATGTATCGTCAGTTGGCAATACGTTCAAAGCATAAACTGGGCCCTTTCTTAGCGCTACTTCAAGTGTTCTATGGAAATAACTGCCCTTGCTTTCAAGTTTAGTGTCTCTTTCACCATAAACTGCTAGCGCACTGTTTAAGTCGCTTAAAGCCACAACGGTATTAATTGGTCCTCTTTTGCTAGATCCGATAACTAATCGGCCAGTTCCTAGAGGTAATGCAACGTTTTGACTCTCATCGATTTCGACTGTGTAGACGCCACTTGATTTAAAGCGATTGAGATTTAATTTTTGTGCCATTTCGGTCCTACTATTTTTAAGTTATTTATTTAACTTAGGACTCATGATTTTGGTCTAGATTGTCCTTTGCTATCATTATTTATCATCGTAAAGATCTTAGTATATCTAAGACAGTATAAGATTTTACTTAAAACCCAATTACTCACTATGCATGCAATGAAAAGAACCCCAAAACCACTGTCTAGAGGCGAATTAATTAGATTTATTAAGATCAGAGACGTTAAGTCGCCTGAATATGGAACTCCGGGGTCAGCCGGAATAGACTTTTTTGTTCCAAATGACTTTGAGTCAGTAATCCTTGAACCAGGCGAGCATATTTTAATTCCAAGTGGAGTTCGAGCTAGAATACCTTTACATACAGCTCTGATCGCATTTAATAAGAGTGGCGTTGCTACAAAGAAGAGACTCCAAGTTGGTGCCCAAGTAGTAGATTGCGATTATCAGGGAGAGTTACACTTTCATCACTATAATTGTGGAACAATTGATCAAATAATTTCCCCAGGAGATAAAATTGTGCAGTTTATTTTAACTCCAATTATTAAAGCCAAATTAATTGAGTGCCAAGAAGAGTCTGAAGTATTTCCATCTCAATCTGAGAGAGGTTCTGGCGGATTTGGTTCCACTGGAACAAATTAATTGGTATATTAACCCAAAGTAAGATACGATGATAATAAGCTCTGAATTTAAACAAGACGATTCTAAACTAGTAGTTTCATATTATGATGAAGCCGGTAATGTTGCATACGCAGTAAAGCATATCCATGATGCTGACCAATTCAATTGGAAATTGACAGGTCGCCCATCAGAATATCGAAATTGGGATAATAAATTTGTTGACAAAAGTAAAAGTAAATGGCTTAGCCGATTCAGAATCGAAGAGCTTATTCAAACCCGTTTTTCTGAAGAAGAGCTTGCTCAAATCTATTCTGACCATAATCCAAAAAAATACTTTCTCGATATTGAGATTCAGTTAACTTCAAACGAGTTCCCTGATCCAGCTAAGGCTGCCATGCCAGTTAACCTAATTTCATTTTGTGGTCCAGATAATGTGACTTATATCCTATCAACCATGAAAAAACTTGATAATGAAGCCATTTCTAAAATGGAAGCAGAAATCAATGAATATTTAAGTGCTCAAGGTCAAGTCTTTACTATTAAATATATGTTCTTTGAAAAAGAAGAAGACTTAATGTCAACCTTCTTTCATAGAATTCTGCCTAAACTTCCATTTATTACTGGTTGGAACGTAATTGAGTTTGACTGGAAATATCTAATCAATCGCTGTAAGCGCCTTAATATTAAACCAATGGAATCTATGGTTTGTGATAAGCTTATCGGTAAAGGTCAATCTCCAGTTCACTTAGGTCTTCTCGATTATCTTGAAGTATTTATGAACCTTAAACCAATTAAAGTTGTTGAAAACTATAAGTTAGATTATATTTCACAATTAGTGCTTGGCGTAAGTAAATTACATCATGAGTATGGATCAATGATGGAAGCTCAGCAAGATGTTGAAAACTTCGTAAAGTATAACGCCATTGACGTTATGCTTGTTAAATTAATTGAAGATAAGTTAAGTTTACTTGATGTAGCCTTTGCTATTTCCAAAACTGCACAAGTTGATGTATCAAAAGTCTTTAGTGCAGTGTTTATTACCGAATCACTAATGTGTCGCCACTTTTTAAGAGATGGTAAGAAAATGGCTTCGGATAAACGAGATCTAGCCGAACAAGTAACATATGAAGGCGCTTATGTAAGTAAACCAGTACCAGGTCACCATAAATATGTTTCGTGCTTTGACTTCTCATCAATGTACCCTAACGTTCAAATCCAGTTCAATATTTCGCCAGATACATACTTAGGCAAAATGAAACCTGGTCATACTCTTAAAGAGGATGAAATCTATACAAAAAATGGTACTCTTTTTACTAAGAAAAAAGACTCTGCTGCAAGGGTTATTTTAAAGTCGATGTACGATCGTCGTATGAGTATTAAAGGTCACATTACCGAATTAAAACAAGCAGCGAAAAAAGCAGCAAACTAATGCTAAAATGGATAAAAAACAAAATAAACAAATATATGTACGATATTGATGCACTTGCCCAAACTAGAGATTTTATTATGGGCAAAGATTACCAATGGGTAAATACACCAGATGATACTAAAATTTCAACAGTTACTAGAGTAGTTGATGTATTTAGTAGAGGCGGCTTAATGGCCGTAAAACTTGCAGACGGTATGGTTGTTAGTTTAGATGATCTTAATACTAGATTAATGGCGATTATGGATGGACAAGAGCCCTTAACTAAGGCTGAGTGTATGTCTATTCGAGGACCGATTATTGATCCAGTTAAACCAGACACAACTCAAGCGGCAGCTCCAGTACCAGCACAGGTAGTAGTTCAACCGAATCCAAAGTCAGCTGGCATTTTTGAAATGTTTGCCACCGAAGAATCTCTATTGAACTTAAATTTACGAGTTAACCTACCATCATTAAATCTATTAAAGATGATGTATAAAAGCTCGCAGAATAAATCAGAATTTTTAACAGAATTAGCAACCCATATAAATAATCAAATAACAGCAGATCATATTAAAGATGCTCTGTTGAAAAAACTTGATTCTAAATAGTGGAGCTAATTATCTTACCAATTGAAGTTTCTGATTCTGATAAATTGAGAGCAATTTACTGCACTCCAGAAAATGAGCCGATTACAATTAAAATCGATCATGCAAAGGATGCGTCTAATTTTGCAGCAATTAAAAGAATGTATCAGGAGCTGGGGGTAGAAGACTTAGACCAATCTAGAATATTTAAGTTAGGAAAAATAGATAAGGATATTTGTTTTGCAGTTAATATCAGTGGACTAAAACACGATACAGATTTAACAAGAATTCCTTTTTATAAAATAATGCAAGGCGACTATTCCAATTCAAAATTGCTTGCAGCCAGCTTCTTAACTATATCATACTTTGCCTAAGATCCTTTATCCCCGACAGTGTAAAAGAGGGTATAACAAAAGGATTAAATATTTATGGCAAAATCTACATTAGATGCATTCGCAAAGTTTAATGATTTACTTGAAAAGAAAGTAAAATCTAAAATTGAAATTCGTGGCTTCTCCGATATTGAGGAGTATATTCCAACTGGAAATTATCTACTAAATGCCCAAATGTCGGGCTCTCTATTTGGTGGTTATCCAAACACAAGAAGTATTGGAATTGCTGGAGATTCGGGTGCAGGTAAAACGTTTTTATGTTTAAATGCGGTTCGTGAATTACAGAAAAAAGATTACATGGTATTTTACATTGATACTGAAGGTGCAATTGACTCTTCAGATTATGTAAAATTTGGAGTTGACTTAACTAAACTTAAGTATCTTCGTATGGGTCTTATTAGCGAAGTAAAATTCTTCGTTAACGATTTAATTGATACAATCAAAGAAAACCCAGGTCTTAAAATTGCTCTATTTGTTGACTCTGTTGGAATGTTAGATACTGATAAAAGTAAAACTGACATGGACAAGGGTAAAAATGCAGCAGATATGGGTCTTCGTGCAAAGGAGATGCGTTCTCTATTTAAGTCCCTAACCCTAGACCTTTCTAATCACAAAGTTCCATTTATTTTTACAAACCACACATATGCGTCAATGGATCAATATACTCCAAAGGGAATGTCAGGCGGAGGTGGTCCAGAGTTTTCTGCTTCAATTATCTTAATGTTGAGTAAAGGAACTCTTCGCGATGAAAACAAAACAACAACCGGTATTATTGTTCGAAGTAAAACCAAGAAAAATCGTTTAGCGCGTCCTCTTGATATTGAATTCCATATTTCATTCCATAAGGGCATGAATCCATTTGTTGGATTGGAACAATATGTAAGTTGGGACACATGCGGAGTTGGCCGTGGAGTTATTGTAACACAAAAGGAATTTGAAAAAATGAAAGCTGACGAGCAGGAAATACTGTCACCATTTGAATTAAATGGAGAGCAGGTTTATTTCTATCCTAAAAAGCTCGGAAAATCTTATATCGTTCGTCATAACGGTGATGCTGTTCCAGTTAAGGAATTTTTCTCATCAAGACTATTTACTGATGAGGTTCTAAAACAACTTGATGAAAAAATTATTAAGCCAACCTTTAAGTTCCCTGAAACTCAGGATGGAATTGATGATATGGAAACAGATGAATTAAACGAAATGACTGAATTTGATGGATCAGAAGATTAATTATAAACTTAAACCAGAGTTACCAATTAAATACGAATTAGGTTTACATAGAGTACTACCAAGCTACCCTACTGAAACAGATTTTGTAGTTGATATTATTCAATATATTATTAAGGTTTGCGAGATAAAAAATAAAGAATTTAATCCTTCTGATTTAAAATTTTCAGCAAAAACTCTTAAGTATGTATTTAATGAGAATGAGGTAACCCATGGATTTAAGGACAAACTCCGAATTGTAATTAAAAATTTAATGGATGCAGAAACTCTTGTTAAAAAGGGAGAATTTTTGTATATTAATAAAGCAGTATTTAACGAACTGTATAACTAAAAAATATGATAGACTTTAAAGAAAATATCGAGTTGCTAGAAAAAGTTATTCTTAACTTTATTCTAATGGATGACAACAATGAGACCCTAATCAGGCCAAAGAACGTGGAGGCCCTTGATATTAGGGAAGTTATTCCAAAAATGAAGACTCAATATTTCAATAACGATGATCTTGGAAATATCTTTAAAGTTGTAAAAAACTATTATAAAGAATATCATAAGATTCCATCGAAAACTGAAATTCGAGAAATGCTTAACTTAACCAGTTATGAAATTTCAGATGACACTTTTAATACTCTACTTGGTGTAAATCTTGGAGAATACAATTATGAGTTCTTAACCAAGTATACAAAATCATTTATCTTAATTAAGAACCTTAACTCATCAATTGTTGATATTTTATCTTTCTTAAAGACGAGTGAAATAAGTCCAGAAAATGTTAATATTATTACAGATCAAGTTAGAACTAAGCTCAATACAAACTTAAATGTTTCATTTAGTAATGCTGAGTCTGGCTTAAATTTCTTTAATGCAGTCGATCACGTTCAGGTTTCTAAAACTGGAACTCCAACTGGGTTTCCATTCTTTGATAAGACATTAGGCGGAGGTTGGAATCCAAAAACTCTAGTGGTTTTCCAAGGTCGTCCTAAGGTTGGTAAATCAATGGTTCTTTCAAATATTGCAGCTCGTGCATTTATGTCAGGGTGTCAAACTGGTGTTGCAACTTTGGAATTAGCTGATACTAAATATATGAAGCGTTTAGGATCTAATATCTTAAATATTCCATACAATCAATATAATGAGATTACGTCAAAAGATCGTACTCAACTAATTGAAGCCAAAATTGAACAATTTAGACAAAGCGGCTCTCAACCTGGAGAATTATGGGTTAAAGAATTTGCAACAGGTAGCGCAACTGCAGTTGATATTGAAAACTATTTTTTAAAAGTTCAAGAAAGTACAGGAAAGCGTCTTCAAGTTGTAGTCGTAGATTATATTAACTTGATGCGACCTATGCGTGAACAAGGAAATACTTATGAGAAAATCAAAGTAATTTCAGAGGAATTACGCGCAGTAGCTCAACGTAATGAATGGACCATTATTACTGCGACTCAAATTAAACGTGATGCAGTAGATGACCAAGATATTGGAATGTCAGATATTGCTGAATCCTTTGGTCTTGTGCACACAGTGGATTCTCTATATGGTCTAATGAGAGGCCCTATGGAAAAAAGAATTAAAATCAAGGTTATTGCTAACCGTGATGAAGGCTACACAGAAAGCTTTAAAATGTATCGAATGTTCTATGATTTCTCTAGACTTGTAGAAGAAACTGATCCAGCAAGCGAATACTACTCTGATGACGATGATATTTCTTCAATTGAAGACGATTTGCGTCAACAATATGCAAACGTCCAAGTTAAACCACAATTGACAGTTGCTCCTAGTATCAAGCAGTTTGGCGAACACGAAGATATTTTAGGAGATTTATAAAAAAACTACAATATTATGTGGAAGAAAAAAACTAAAGAAGAAGACCTATTCATTAATGAAGGTGATGATTGGTCGGCTTTAGATGGAGAAGATTTTGAAGGATTAGATCAATTTGAAGGTGATGAAGAGGATGAAATTGGACAAGTTGATACTGAATCAATTGACGATGAAGATGAAGCTAGATACCAACAACACTTAAAATTAAAGAGAGAAGATAAAATCTTTAATAATTCATGGAATAGCGGAGAAGGAGTTAGTGATGAAATGTATCATAGCACCGGAATTAGATTGGATCCAGGTCATACAGATAGTCACCTATTGGATGGTGCATCTTATGATAAGTACATGGATAAAGTTATTATTGAGAGAGATCTAAATAATATTGCAACTAATGATGAAGTCCTAATTAAACTAATGAACATTTCAACAGAAGGCCGAAAGTTTACTAAACCTGAACTGAATTTAGCTTTTTCTAGACTATGCGGCTTGGTTAGAGAAAACAATAAAACCACCTTTATTGGACCAATTGATGTATTAGATTTTGTTTCAATGATTTCTCAAATGGATTTTAAACGACTATTTGAATCTCTTGAATATGAACATAAAGAGGTTCTTCTATTGGAACTTAATAACAAATTTGGAATACTAGACGGTAAAGTTAGATTTAAAAAACTATTTTAATGAAGTTAAACAATATAAACAAAATATTCTTAGTAGGCGACTTACACTTAGGAATTAGAAATAATTCAGTCGAGTGGGCCGATATCCAAAAAGACTTTCTTTTGGAAGTTTTGCCAAAGACTGCTCAAGAAAATGGTTTTAACCCAGATACAGATATTCTTATTTTAGAAGGCGATATTTTTCACTCCAGAGAATCAATTAATGTTAGAATCCAAAACGATTCTATGGAAATTTTCGAAAAGTTATCTAAAGTATTTACGAGAGGAATTTTCATTATACTAGGAAACCACGATGTTTATTATAAAGATTCTAACCAAGTTAATTCAGTTAGACACCTTAAACACTTAGCCGAAAATATTCATGTATTTGAAAGTCCAGAAATCTTAACTATTAACGATACTGAAAATTGGTTAATGTTACCTTGGGTTGAAGATACTAAGACGTTAGGTAATTATGTTGCAGATTATGCAAATATGTGTAAGCGAATTGTATGTCATGCAGATATCAAAGGACTAAAGTTTAATCGATGGACTAAAGTTGAACATGGATTAGAAATTACAGCGCTATCCCAGTATGACAGGGTTTACTCTGGTCACATCCATCATAGACAAGAACAAGATAATATATTGTATACTGGAACTCCTTACCAGATGGACAGGGGTGATCGTGGGAACACTAAGGGCTACTATATAATAGATGCTAAAGATAATTGTAAAGAAACCTTTATTGAAAACCTGGCATCACCAAACTATGTTAAGTATGATATTTGCGAATTGTTAGATATGAACTTAGATCAATTAAGAAGTTTATTAACTAATAATTTTGTTGATGTTATGATTGAAATTAACCTATCAAACAAAATTCCAATTAGTCAGTTTTTAACAGTTCTAGAACAAGTTAAGTATAGAAAAATTGAATTTTTTACCTATACGAGTGATGCATCAGAGACCCAACCCGCAGATATTTCGTTAGACTTATCAAGCTCTGATAAATTTGATGCATTTGAAATTTTTAAAACTTACCTAAATTCAAAACAATACACTCAAAGTATGAAAAAGGATCTGGTTACCAAATTCTTTGAAATACAAGAAAGAGCAAAACAGGAGAAAGACTATGCTTAATATCGGAATTTCAAATAAAGTAAAAGTTCAAGTAGATCCAAAGGAGGGCTTTCCAAAGATAATTTCAGTTAATCGAATTTTACAAGGAGAACCCATTGAAACAGTTTGTTCACATGATATAACTATTGTTGAAGGATCTATTTTATTTAAGATTTCTAGTGCCTTTGCAAACTGTTTAAAGGGTAATCCAGTTAAGGCCAAGCAAATGGACAAGGAATTAACTGAACTATTTGATCAAATGCGAACTGAATTATTAGAGTCAAATAAGCTTGTTACACAAGAAGATATTGATAATATTTCAAATAGTGAACGGTTTTCAAATAAACTAAATTCATATAAGTGGATGGACTTTTTAGCCGGTAATGTTTCTCTTTATACAGTATCAGATTACCCTAATGCAGATGTACAATGGAATGATTCTTTGAGTACGTGGCAAGTTGTTGCTATTACTGAAATCTTACCAAATCAAATAATTAACCTACCTAAACCAACCGAATAATGAAGATAAAGGAATTTGCATTTAAGAATATTTGTTCATATGGAAATAAGGTACAAACTTTTAAGTTTTCCGAAGATCCTAATTTAATTTTAGTTCAGGGCACAAACGGCTCTGGGAAATCTAGTATTTCTGACGCATTGACAGTATCGATTTATGGAAAGTCTGGTATTAGAAAAATTAAAGAGATCCCAAATCGAATTAATAAAAATGCCTATACTTCAGTTAAATTTGTTGCAAACAATGGAGATGAAGTTGAAATAGAAAGAGGTATTGAACCAAACTTTTCAAAGATCTTAATTAACGGTAATGACTATAATTTACCAGATAAGAGAAGAGTTGATGAATTTATTGAAGAAGAACTGGTTAAAATTCCATTTAATGTTTTTTCAAATACCATCTCTCTTTCAGTAAATGATTTTAAAAGTTTCGTTAAGTTAAGTCCAGCAGACAAACGCAAAATTATCGATAAAATCTTTGGATTAGACCTAGTTAATGATATGAATCAACTGGTCAAAGAAGATGCAAAAACAGTAAAGGGAAAACAGTCATCTAGCCAAACTGCACTATTAAAAAACCAGCACCTATTAGAACAATCGGTTCAGCAGTTATCTAATTTACAAGAGGACTTAAGTCAAGAAAAAGAACAGCGAATTGTTCAATTAAATGATATTTTGACTAGGGCGTCTGCTTACCAGGATGAAGTTAAAAGCTC
>Ga0222713_10003827_pt1 | contig 15354 bp, 16 predicted proteins | sample C33_649DmetaG_FD_165061 | JGI IMG/M metagenome (GOLD analysis project Ga0222713, IMG submission 165061) | Estuarine water microbial communities from San Francisco Bay, California, United States - C33_649D | ecosystem: Environmental > Aquatic > Marine > Unclassified | place: USA: California...
TCAACCCGGAACCAGTCGACGCATTGAAATTCGTAATGAAAAAATTGGCGTATTTGTAATACGCCAGCAGGCAAAGGTTTGCGGTGATGGCAAAAATCAGCAGCCGGCGTCCGGCCACCGTTTCCCCTCCGGCTTGCGCCCGGGCAATGGCAGTCCCGGAGGTGAAATTGAACAGTATGGAAACCAGCAGCAGCGCAACATAGGCAGGATTCCACCAGCCATAGAAAAACAGCGATGCGGCAGCCAGCCAGGCAGCCGCCAGTTTGTGGCTGACGCGCCCCAGCACGAAAAACACCAGCAGGGTCAGCGGCAGGAACAGGAATATGAAGATGTGGGAATTGAACAGCACGGCGCCGCTGGGCCCGTTCTAACGGCTGTAAAAGCGCTGCACCTGGGCGGCGATATCGCTTGCCATCGCCTCTTCCAGTGCGTAGTACAGCGGCAGCCTCACCAGCCGATCCGCGATTTCCGTTGTTACCGGCAAACGGTCCGATGCACGGCCGTAACGCCGACCCGCAGGCGAGTCATGCAAGGGCACATAATGGAACACCGCGTGCACTCCTGCCGCCTTCAGGTGGGCCAGCAGGGCGCCGCGCTCAGCGGCATCGCGCGTCAGCAGGTAAAACAGGTGCCCGTTCCCGGTCACGTCTTGTGGCTCGGGCGGCGGCAGCCTGATCAGTCCGTCGCTCTCTAGATCCCGCAACGCTTCGCGGTATACCGCGCAAATCCGGCGGCGCTTGGCGATGATCTCTTCGGCATGCTGCAGCTGCGCCCACAGAAAAGCACCGATCAGCTCGCTGGGCAGATACGATGAACCAATGTCGACCCAGGTGTATTTGTCGACTTCACCGCGGAAAAACTGGGAACGGTTGGTGCCTTTCTCGCGGATGATCTCGGCGCGCTCGACCAGTGCCGGATCGTTGATCAGCAATGCTCCACCCTCGCCACTGATCACGTTCTTGGTTTCATGAAAAGACAGGCATCCCAGATGTCCGATCGCACCCGCCTTCCGGCCTTTGTGTGCCGACAGCACGGCCTGCGCGGCATCTTCCACCACCAGCAGATTGTGACGTCCGGCGATGGCCATGATCGCATCCATGGCGCAGGGCACGCCCGCATAGTGCACCGGCACGATGGCACGTGTGCGCGGTGTAATCGCCGCCTCGATCTGTGACTCATCGATGTTCAGCGTGTCGCGGCGGATGTCGACGAACACCGGCACGCCGCCGCGCAGCACGAAGGCATTGGCCGTCGACACAAACGTGTAGGACGGCATGATGACCTCATCGCCCGGTTTGATGTCGCACAGCATCGCCGCCATTTCCAGTGCCGCCGTGCAGGAATGCGTCAGCAGCGCGCGGCGCGCGCCCAGGCGCTCCTCGAGCCAGCGGTGACACAGCCGGGTGTAGTGCCCGTCGCCGGACAGGTGTCCGCGTGCAACCGCATCAGTTATGTTTTCCAGCTCGCCACCGATGGTGAACGGCTTGTTGAAGGGCGTGCTCATGACGGACGCCTCGCCACAGCCAGCAGCGAACCGCCAAACGGCAACTTCAGGCCAGCCCGGATCAGCAGGCGTTCACCGTCCAGCGCGAATTCGAGCAGGGCATTGGCAAAGGCGCCAATGCGCAGCTCGGCCAGAGGGTCGTAATTCGCGGAAGGGGTCCGTCGCAGCAATCGGGACAGCATCATCAGCGGCAGCAGCACTGAAACAAAGGAAGTCATTCTAACGATCTCGAATCCCGCGCGCGCGAGCTTTTGCCGCAGGTCCGGTGCGGTGTAACGCCGCACATGGTGGGCACGCACATCGTACTCGCTCCACAGGAACGGATGCTGGGGAACGGTCAGCAGCAGCCCCCCGCCCGGCTTCAACGACTGCATGATGCCCTCAAGCACGGCGTAATCGTCGTCAATGTGCTCGATGACATCGAATGCACCGACCGCATCGAATTCGCGGTCGAACGGCATGTGCCGGGCATCCATCTGCAGAAATGCTGCCCGGGGCACCCGTTCGGCAGCAAAGCGCAAACCCTCGGTCTGGGCTTCGGACGCGCACAATTGCACGCCGGGAAAAGCGGCGGCAATGCCCTGCAGTACATATCCCGTACCACAGCCTATTTCGAGAAAATTCGTGGTCTCCGGAAAATGGCGCCGCAACGCCCAGACGATCAGCGCATTGCGTGCACGAAACCAGAAATTGCGTGACTCCAGTTCCGCCAGTTCGGCAAACAACTGCGGGTCAAAGCCTTCCGGCTGTGCGTCCAGTTCCGGGGCGAGTGCAGGAAACCCCCGGCGCAGTACAGTGCGATGGCCGCAGCGGGCGCAGTCCCAGCCGGAAACAGTCAGCACTGCACCGCATCCGGGGCACAACCTCAACCCTGGCTCCCGACGATGATGCCGGCAGTGATCAGCGCAAGTCCGGCGATCTTCCAGGCATTGACCGGTTCGTTGAACACCAGCCCGCTCAGCACCAGTACGCCCACAAACGCGAGACTCATGAAAGGGTAGGCGTGCGAGAGTTCGAGCTTGGTCATCGCCGCCATCCATGACACTACCGCCAGCAACCCCGCCGCCAGCGCCGATATGACCCAGGGATTGACCAGCAGCTTGGCCAGGAACCACAGCCGGTCGGACAACTCGAGAGGGAACGCGCCGGCCGCGACCACTTGCCATTTGATCACGATCTGGCTGTAAACAGTCAAGAAAACTGTAATAAAAACAAATAGATAGCTCATGGCGTCCACCGGTGATAGACATCGACAGGGTGACGCAGGCGAAACCCCAGCGTCAGATAAAGATTGGCTGCTGCGATGTTGGCCGCGGAAATCGAACTGCTGAGCTCGGCATGTTGGTGAAAAAGGTCTTCGCACACTGCCGTCCACAGAGTTTTGGCCAGACCACGGCCGCGGAATTTGTCCGCCATCGCATGCAGCACCAGCCTGCTGCCATCGACGGCAATGAAACCAGCAAGCGTGCCGTCATAGAGCAGTCCGTAGGTGTCTCCCGCAGCATGGCGCTGGCGCAGCCAGTTGTCATAACGCAGGTCGGCCTTCGCATGGGACAGATTCCAGTCGCGATGAAAACGCCCATGAACAAATGCGCCGTGACAAATCGCCAGCAGATCGTCCAGCCCGGTGTCCCTGGAAAAACCAGCGCGGGGATCGCGGTGTGAGATGAGTTGTCTGTGCTGGCAATAGGGTTCGAAGAGCGTATCGCAGTAATAGAAACCGCATTCCTGCAGCAGCGTCTTCGGCTGCAGCGGATCGACCTTGATCGCGTAATGGCCGCCTTGGCTGGCGGCAACACGCAGCGCGGCTTCGGAATATTCTGTGATTTCGTAACAGTCGCGCCCGAACGCCGCGCTGTCCCACTCAACGCGCCGGATCGCGGGGTGCATGATCGAAGGTGGAATTCATCACGATATACAGCGGCCGTTTTTTCGCCTCGTCGAAAGTCTTGCCCATGTAGATGCCGAGCACGCCGAGGATGCTGATAATGATGCCGCCGATGAAATAGATCGAAACGAACAGGCTGGGCCAGCCGACCACCGGCGACCCGTAAAACGCGGCGCGCAACAGGATGTAGAGTCCGGCGGCAAAAGACAGGATCGACATTGCGAATCCGAAACGCACGGCCAGGCGCAGCGGCTTGTCAGAATAGGCGATGATGGTATCTGCCGCGAGTTTCCACAACTTGCCGAACGTATAGGTCGACCGCCCCTCGTGACGCAGCGCATGGCTGACCTCGATCGCTGCGGTCGGAAATCCCATCCACTGCACCAGGCCGCTGAAAAAACGCAGCTGCTCGCGCATCGACCGGCAGGCCAGCACCACCTTCCTCGAGATGATGCGGAAATTACCCGCAGCACTGTCGTACTCGGTGTCCGCCAGCCAGCTCAGCACGCGATAAAAACACCAGGACAGCAGCCGCTTGACCACTCCGTCCGTGCGCCCGCCGCGACGCGCCAGCACCACGTCAAAACCTTCCTGCGCCTTCGCATACAAACGCGGAATCTCCTCGGGTCGATCCTGCAGGTCGCAGTCCATCACCACGACCCAGTCGCCCTCGGCAACATCCAGCCCGGCAGTAATGCCGTAGTGCTGACCGAAATTGCGGCTGAATTGCAGGCCCTTCACGCGGGGATCAGCCTGCGCCAGCTTGCAAATAATCTCCCACGACCGGTCGCCGCCGCAGTCCTCGACCATCACGATCTCGAAATCCTGGGTGACCGTCTCGACCGCGGCCACCAGCCGGCGATAAAGCTCGTCCAGGCAGCCTTCGGCCTTGTAGACCGGGGTGACGATAGACAGGTGCGGCATGACGGTCAGCCCTCTCCTGTTTGCATGAACTGGTTGCGATAAAGCTTCGCATAAATGCCCTGTTGCGCAAGCAGCGCTGCATGCGTGCCGGTTTCGGCGATGCGGCCGCCTTCGAGCACGACGATGCGGTGTGCCTTCTCGATGGTCGACAGGCGGTGGGCGATGACGATGGTGGTGCGGCCGCGCATCAGTACCTCCAGCGCTGCCTGAACATGGCGTTCCGATTCGGTGTCCAGGGCAGATGTTGCTTCGTCCAGGATCAGCACCGGCGAGTTTTTCAACAGCGCGCGCGCAATCGCCAGCCGCTGTCGCTGCCCGCCAGAAAGCTTTACGCCGTTCTCGCCAACCATGGTGTCCAGCCCCTGCGGCATCTGGCGTATGAACTCCATCGCATGCGCCGCTTCCGCCGCCGATTCGATGTCTGTGCGCCCTGCCTGGTTCATGGCGCCGTAGGCAATGTTGGCCGCAACGGTGTCGTTGAACAGCACCACGTCCTGGCTGACCAGCGCGATGTTCCGGCGCAGCGCGGCAAGTTTCAGGTCAGCGATGTCATGCCCGTCCAGCAGGATACGCCCTCCGGTGGGCAGGTAAAAACGCGGCACCAGGTTGGCCAGCGTGGTCTTGCCGCTGCCCGAAGCCCCGACGAGGGCCACCGTTTCGCCGGGTGCTATCGCGAGATCGATGCCGCCCAGCGCGTCGCGACCGTCGGTGCCGTAGGCGAACCGCACCTGCTCGAAGCGGATTTCCCCGCGCGCACGGCCGGGGTCGACGCTGCCCGCATCGGTTTCGCTGTCCTGGTCGACCAGCGCGAACACGCTTTCGGCTGCGGCCAGGCCGCGTTGCAATGGCTCGTTGACGCTGGTGATGCGCTTCAGCGGTGCGGTCAGCATCAGCATCGCGGTGATGAACGAAACGAACCCACCGACTGTTATCTGGTTGCTGCCGGACTGCTGCGTGGCCAGATAAACAATGGTCGCGAGGGCCAGTGCGGCGACGAACTGCACGACGGGAACGCTGGCAGCAGAAGCAGCCACCTGTTTCATCAGTTGCCGACGCACGTTGTCGGCCTGGAGGTCGAATCGCCGTTGTTCATACTCCTGCCCGCCGAACAGCTTGACCACGCGGTGCCCCTCGATGGTTTCCTGGATCACCTGCGTCATGTCGCCCATCTGGTTCTGCACTTCGCGGCTGGTGCTGCGCAGGCGCAGGCTGATCGCCCGCACCACCACCACGATTACCGGCGCCATGACCAGCGCCAGCAGGGTCAGCTTCCAGTTGAGCCACAGCATCCAGCCCAGCAAGCCGATAATGACCAGGGTGTCCTTGAAAATTGCCGTCAGCACGCTGGTCGCCGCCGTGGTCACCTGCATCACGTCGAAGGTCAGTTTCGAAATCAGGTTACCCGAAGCCTGATCGTCGTAATAGCGCGCCGGCAAAGTCAGCAGCTTGCGGAACATGATGCCGCGCAGATCCATCACCAGCCGGTTACCGACCCAGTTCAGCGCGAACTGCGCCAGGTATTCGGCGCAACCACGGATGACAAACAAACCGATGATAAAAACCGGCGTCCAGCGGATCACCGCTTCGTCCTTGTTGACGAAGACGCCGTCGAGCAGCGGCTTCAGCAGCGCTGGCAGCGCTGGCTCGGTGGCCGCAACGATGAGGATGCCCAGCAGGCCGAGCGCAAACACGCGCCAGTACGGCCGCACATGGCGCACCAGGCGCAGATACAGCGCTGTACCGGACATGGTTTGCACAGGGCGAAAGATAGCAAACTTTTGATAATTAAGGAAAAGCCGCGGTATTGGCGGCGCCGGAATGCTGTCCGCGACATCACGGACAGCCCGGCAGATCTAGCGGAACGTGTGGCGTGCGGTCACAAACAGCGTGCGTTCCGACGCCGGCAGGGCGGCATAAGTCGGGAACCCGGTGAACACCCCGTATGAAAAGTAATGCGCGTTGAACAGGTTTTGCACCCCCGCGGCAAAACGCCAGCCCGCGCGCTCAAACCCCAGCTTGAGGTCCACCACGGTATAGGCAGGCATTTTCCGGCTGAAGGCGTTCAACTCATCCCCGTCGAAGCGCTGTTCGCCGACATGGCGCAACTGGCCGTCGATACGCATGCCCTCCATCACGCGCCACCCCGCGGCAAGATTCAGTGCGTGGCGGGGAACCAGTGGTACATCATTGCCGGCGATTGGTGTGCCCCCAAAACTGCCGGCGCGAAATTCCGCTTCAGCATAAGTGTATCCAATAGCGAGATCGACATCCCGCGCGGGCCGCCACCGTGCTTCCGCCTCGAGCCCCCGGCGTCGTGTCGGCGGCAGGTTGCGATTGGTGAAAGTCACCGGATCTAGCACGATCTCGTTGTCGAGTTCGATTTCGTATAGCGCCAGCCGGTAGCGGGCCGTCCCCGTTGCCGCCTCCACGCCGATTTCCCGGTCACGCGCCGTTTGCGGTTCCAGCAGTGCCACCGTTGCCGTGAACAGGCTGTAGTTGTCGTTGACGTTGGGCACGCGAAAACTGCGTCCGATCTTGCCGTAAGCCGCCCAAAGTCCTGCGAACGGCTGGCGCAAGGCAATTTCGTGAGCATGCAGATCACGGGTCCGCTCCGTCCGCGCAGCGGCATTGGCAAAATCAGCCACGCCGTAGGTCACCTTCTGATCGCGCACACCAAACGCCAGCGAGGCCCCGCCGCTGAACAGCGTGGTGTGCTGCGCATAAACGGCGTGTCCGCGTTGCGTGGCATCAGGTCGTCCGATGATGGCCGGTCCGGCGATGCCCTGGAAATCCCAGTCCTCGACATCAACGCCGGCCACCAGGGAATGCGTGGCCCCGCCGAACGCATACGGCAGCTTCACCCGCGGGGTGAACAGCAATTGCCGCACCTCGGTCTGGACGTTGTTACGGAACGGGGTGGCCACGAAGAACGAGGAGTCGGTCTCTTTTTCGCGATACGACAGGTTGGCCGCAAGTTCCAGTCTGCCTGCAGACATTTCCGTGCCCAGATTCAGATAACCGCTGCGCAGCAAAGAAAAATCACCGGGCAGAGCAGCCTGGCGGCGATTTGCGGCAATCTGTGTTTCGCTGATCGAGCCCGGCAACTCGGAACGTTGGTCGTCAGCGCCCAGTTTCAGTGAAAAAACTCCGGGGCCTCCGCGATGACGTATATCCAGCTGCGCACTGTCAATGCGCAAAGCGTTGTTATCGCGATAGTTGTCGCTTTCGCGGTGCGCGATGTTCAACCTCAGTCCGGTGTGTTCGCCGGCAAGGTTGGCCCCGACACGGGCATCCCTCGAGCGGTGGCTGGCGATGCCCGCCTCGACGAAAGCACTGCGCTGGTTGGCGGAGGGCGACTTGGTGATGATGTTAATGGTGCCGCCAGTGGCACCGGCACCGTAGAGCACGCTACCACCGCCGCGGATGACTTCGATCCGCTCGATGGCATCCAGCGGTATTGCCGTCCAGTTGACGGTTGCCTGCTCGTTTTCGCTGATGCGCTGGCCGTCGAGCAACACCAGGGTATTCTGGTCTCCGAAAATCCCGAAACCGCGCAGGTCGACCTGCAGGTTGGGCGAACCTGACAGATCGCGCGTCTGCACGCCGGGGAGCATGCGCAGCAGTTCGGGAACCGTGCCGGCCGCACTGTTGCGGATATCGGCCTCGGTAATCACGCTGACGCCGATGGGAAACTGGCGATTGATGTCGGGGAAGCGTGTTGCGGTAACGACAACCGGCGCGAGTTCATTGTGAGTGCCGGCCGCGTGCACCTGTAATGAAAACGCGACCGTCAATGCCGAAGTAATAACGCATCGTTTCATGTTCATTTCCTTTGCGTGCCCGCCGCACGCACAAACCCGAAAAAGGAAACGGCGCAGAAAGGATGCGGATGCAGAATGTGCACCGGATCGCCGCCCTGCCGCGACTGTTTCCGACTGTCGTTACAGGCCGGTCTCCGGGCTTGCGATTGCGGTTGCACCGCCTTCCCGTTCCCGTGAAGGAACAGTGGCTGAGATGTCACCGGGCATTCAGGTCATGAATGCCGATCGCTTACCGTTGCGGGGGCAGCACAGGAATGGGCCCGGAAACCGGGCCGCACCTGTTTCCCGTTTCACCGGGGCGCGGCGGAAACCGCGACCCGACACCTGGAACGTGTCCGGCGTGGCCCGAATGCGGTTTCGGGTCATTCCGGATTGGCCGATTCTAGCGCAGGAACAGTGGCTTTCGCTGCTAAATTAATTGATATTAATCAATTGTTTATATGAATTTTTACCCCTGTCCGCAGTTCACCCCACATTCTGTGCCAGAGGGCTGATTCGACTGGGATTTCCCGCCTGGCCAGTCATGCCAATCTACATTCAAAACCACTCGTTAACGGTTGACCCGTCTGGATTTTCACCACTATAGTGCGCGGATGGAAACCGAGCTGAAGACTCTGGAAGACAAACTCAACCAGTTCGTCGAAATCAACCAGCGGTTGCGTGATGACACGCAGCGGCTGCGCCAGGAATTGGCCACGGCATTGCACCGTAACAAGCAACTCGAAGAAAAAATCGACAGCGCCAGCAGTCGCCTCGAATCCATACTCAAACAGATTCCTGCCGAAGAAACATGAGCGCCGACCCTAAGGGTTTGCAAATCAACATCATGGGCCGCGAGTTTCGCGTGGCTTGTGCGGAACACGAGCAAAAAGGCCTGCTCGATGCCGTCGAATATCTCAACAGCAAGATGCAGGAAATCCGCGATCGCGGCAAAGTCATCGGCCTTGAACGAGTGGCGATCATGGCCGCACTGAATATCACCCACGAATTTCTCTCGACGAAAGTCGGCGGCAGCTTTGACATCGCCGAGACCAAGCGTAGAATCCAGCGCATGGAAACGGTCATCGATCAGGCGATGGCGGAGCAAGACAAGTTGTTCTGATCCGGCTCCTGTTTGTCCTGGTTTCTTTCCGTTCAGAAATTCCCCTGCGGTGTTTGTTCAGGCCATATATTCTTTGAACCAATAACATCGCACAGGCCGCCGACCACAGCAGTTCCGGTGTGAGCGTCCCACGCGGACGCACCTGAAGGAACTCGGAAGGTGGCCGTCTTGAACCTCAGGTTCAGGATGCTGGTCTGAAACGGCACAGGCGGGGGAACCTTACTTCAATGCGGCCTTGCCGCATTTTTTTTGACTGAAACCGACATGCGCCACTGGCTGATCAAATCCGAACCCGACGCCTACAGCATCGACGACCTTGCGCGCGACAAGACAACACCATGGACTGGCGTGCGTAACTACCAGGCACGCAACTTCATGCGCGACCGCATGAAACCGGGCGATCAGGCCTTCTTTTATCACTCCAACTGCGAAGAGCCGGGAATCGTCGGCATCGCCGAGGTGAATAAACCGGCCTATCCCGACGCCACCCAGTTCGACCGCAAGAGCAAATATTTCGACGAGAAAGCCACTCCCGACAACCCGCGCTGGCTGCACGTCGATTTCCGCTACGTGCGTAAAACGCCGCCGGTCACGCTGACCGAGCTGCGCAAACACAAGGCACTGGCAAAAATGCAGATCCTTGCCCGCGGCAACCGCCTGTCAATCACCCCCGTGTCGCCGGAAGAGTGGAAATACATTCTCGGCCTGTTAAAAAAGTAACGCCCTGATACCGATGTTCGACTGGTGGTGGGCCTATCTCGCGCTGGGGGCTTTTGTCGGGTTCTTCGCCGGCCTGCTCGGAATCGGCGGTGGCGCCGCGATGGTGCCGATGCTGGCGTTTGTCTACGCCGCCAAGGGATTCGATGACAGCCAGGTCGTGCACCTTGCGCTGGGCACTTCGATGGCGACGATGCTGTTCACTTCGGTATCCAGCGTCTTTGCGCACCACAGGCACAACGCGGTGAACTGGGGTGTGGTCCGGCGCATGGCCCCGGGAATACTCGTCGGCACTTTTGGCGGTGCACTACTCGCCAGTGCCCTGAATGTCCGGCTGCTGACGGTGGTGTTCACCCTGCTGATTTACTACATCTCGGCCCAGATGCTGTTCGGCCGCAAGCCCGTGCCAGGGGCAGCCCGGCTGACAACGGGCGGCATGAACCTCGCCGCCGCGATGATCGGAGCGATTTCCAGTCTGACTGCCACCGGTGGCGCCGCCCTGGTTGTCGCCTATCTGGTCAAGCGCGACATACGGGTTCATGAAGCCATAGGAACCGCAGCGGCCATCGGCTGGCCACTGGCGGTGGCAGGATCAGCCGGATACATACTGACCGGGATCGGCCAGCCTGATCTGCCGGAATACAGTCTCGGCTACATTTACGGCCCCGGGTTGGCGGGCATTGTCATAGCCAGCATGCTGCTGGCCCCGCTGGGGGCCAGGTTCGCGCACCGCACACCAGGCGCAACCCTGAAGAAAATTTTCGCAGTGGTCCTGTTCCTTCTTGCCACCAAAATGCTGATCAGTTTTTTCTGATCAACCTGCCGGGCCGGCCGCTCAGACCGCCCCGGAGGCTTTCAGCGCAGTGATTTCCGCATCGGATTTTTTCAGCACCGTGCGCAGGATTTCGTCGGTGTGCTGGCCCACGGTGGGTGGCGGGATTTCATGCTTCAGTGGCGTACCTGAAAACCGCATCGGGCTCGCGACCAGCGGTACCTTGCCTGCCGCCGCGTGCGGCAGTTCGATTTTCATGCCGCGAGCAATCACCTGCGGCTCCTCGAAGACTTCCTTGATGCTGTTGATCGGCCCGTTGGCAACGCCAGCGTCGTCGAGCAGCTGGACCCAGTCCTTTGTCGAGCGTTGCTCGAAAACCTCGTTGAGCAACCGCGTGATCTCAACACGGTTTTTTACGCGCTCGGCATTGGTGGCGAAACGCGGATCCTTTGGCAGGTGGGCACAGCCGGCGGCATCGCAGAACTTGTTGAACAGGTTGTCGTTGCCGCAGGCGAGGATAATGGCGCCGTCGCTGGTCTTGAAGGTCTGGTAGGGCACGATGTTCGGATGCGCATTGCCAATGCGCGAAGGCGATTCACCGGTGGCAAAGTAGTTCATCGCCTGGTTGGCGAGAAAAGCAACACAGCTGTCGAGCAAAGCGACGTCAATCCACTGACCCTTGCCCGTCACCGCGCGATTGGCCAGCGCCGCGCAGATCGCGATCGTGGCATACATGCCGGTGGTCATGTCGATGATCGGGATGCCGACGCGCTGTGGTCCGCCGCCGGGGAGACCGTCGGCTTCTCCGGTAATACTCATCAGTCCGCCCATGCCCTGCGCCATGAAATCGTAACCCGGGCGGTCCTTGTACGGGCCGGTCTGACCGAAACCGGTGACCGAACAGTAGATCAGCCCGGGATTGATCTTGGCGAGATCTTCATAAGCCAGGCCGTAGCGCGCGAGATCGCCCACCTTGTAGTTTTCCACCAGCACGTCGACGCTCTTCGCCAGTTCTCGCACCAGCTGCTGGCCCTCGGGCTTGCTCAGGTTCACCGTGATCGACTTCTTGCCGCGGTTGGCAGCGCAGAAATAGGCACCCTCTTTTGTTTCGCGACCCTGCTCGTCTTTTAGGAAAGGCGGGGCGTAGCCGCGTGAATCATCCCCCTTTCCGGGACGCTCCACCTTGATCACTTCAGCGCCAAGGTCGGCAAGGTTCTGCGCCGTCCACGGTCCTGCAAGCACGCGCGAAAGATCCAGCACCTTGATATGCGATAACGGTCCGGCCATGAGTTCCCCGTTTGAGAGTAAAACGATCAGCGCCCGACGAAGCGGGGCTTTCTCTTGTTGATAAATGCATCGTAGCCGATGCGGTAATCCTCAGTGCTGAAATAATCGAAATTGGAATCGATTTCGGCTTCAGTCAGCGCTGCAGGCTGCGGTGCCAGCCTGCGGATGAACTGCTTGTGCCAGCGCGCCACCAGCGGAGCGCCGGCGACGATGCGCTGCACTGTCGCCGCGGTTTCCGCCGCCAATTCATCATCAGCGACCAGCCGGGTCAGCAAGCCCTTGTCCATCGCCTCGGCTGCATTCCAGACCCGGCCTTCGACCAGTATTTCCAATGCCACCGCGCGCCCCACCAGCGGCAGCAATGCCGACAATTCATCCCAGGCAATCGCAAAACCAAGCCGGTTGATCGGCACGCCGAAACGCGCGCTTTCGCCCGCGATGCGCAAATCACACTGGCAGGCGAGTTCCAGGCCCCCGCCTGCGCATCCGCCATGGATCATCGCCACGGTCGGGTGCACACATTCGCCGACAGCCCGCAGCGCGCCAAAAACCAGCTCTCGATGGTAGATCTTGCCCTGCCGGGCGTTGTCACGTTCTGTGGCAAATTCGGCAATGTCGGCTCCGGCGGCAAATGCCTCCTGCCCCTGGCCCCGCAGCACCACGCAGCGCAGATCGGTATCCGCCGATAACTTTTTCATGACCGAAGTCAGTTCGCGCCACATGGCCACCGTCAGCGCATTGCGTTTTCCGGGATTGGTGATGGTGACGGTTGCCACCGGTCCATCCCTGTCCAACTGAATTGAGCCTGTCATCAGCGCATTTTAGAGCGCCTAACAGAATGAAACACGTGTGCGTTACAGCCAGAATCGGCATTGACGCGAAGCGCGGTGCAGATCATATCGAGAATATGAGCCAGCCGCGCGACAAAGTCAGGGCCGATTCTGGCTGTAACCCATTGAAGTAATTTAATATTTCGAGTCGTCTCAGGGCTGGCGCGATTTTGGTCGGGCGCAGCGTCGCAAGCCTTGCGAATATTCTCGATATTCGCTTCGGCCTGCTCCTTGCTCCCAGCCAAAATCGTGTCAGCGCATCACGCGTTTCATTCTGTTAGGCGCTCTTAATGGATAGCGCCGCGCAGGTAGATGATGCCGGCAAAAAACAGCACACCGCCGAGCAGGCCGATGAACATGTTGCCGCGGCTGAGACGGTACGCGGCATACGCTACGGCGCAGGCTAGCAGACGCTCCATCATGCCGGTCTGGGCCAGCAGCCCCGAGGGAACAACAATAATGCGGGCGATCAGTCCCGCAACCAGTGCATAAGCCACGCACGAAATCCATTCGAACAGCGCACTGCGCGGCTCCAGACGTCCCGACAGCAGCACCCCCAGACCACGCCATAGATAAGTCGCTCCCGCGCAGCCGAGCATCAGCAGCCACAACTCAGCGCTGGCGGACATCCGCTCTCCTTAACAACCACGCTGCCGTGCCGCCGATGAGGCCCGCCCCCAGCAGACTCCAGCCCGGCGCCATCGCATGCAGGATCAGGGCCGTCGCTGCACCGCAGGCGAGCGCCGCGAAAGTGGACCGGTCGCGGGCTTCGCCAACCAGCGTGACAAAAAAATACAGCGGCGTCAGCAATGCCAGCCCGTATCGCGCCAGAGGCGGTAATGCACCTATCAAAAACTGGCCCACCATCGCTGATACCAAGGCCGCAGACATGCATACTGCGGAAAAGCCGAGAAAATAATGCCAGCGCTCTTCGACGGGCATGCCATTGAACCGGCGCATGGTGACCGCCCATGTAGTCATCGAAACCAGCTGCGCCGCGAAGAGCACTCGCCATAGGGAACGCCGCTTTTCGCCGCGCATCATCGGCATCAATGTCAACGTCATCGGCAGAAACCTTGCGGCACTCAGCGATACCGCAAGCATCGTGGCTACCACTGCCGCATCGGCTGCGTGCATTTCCAGCATCACCAACTGACCGGGCAGCGCCCAGATCGCCAGGGTTGCCGCCAGAGTCAGCCAGATGGAATAACCTGCATCAGCTACCAGCGAACCGTAACCGATGAAACCGGCGCCCAGTATGGCCGCAGGAACACCAAACGCCTCGCGCGCACCGGCGCGAAACGCCGGGTTCATCACCGCCGCGGGTCGCGCGGCTTAGGTTGCGTGCGCGGCGCCGGCTTGAAGTCTTCGGAATCCAGAAATTCCGTCAGCTTAGCCAGTTGCACCGAAGACTGTTTGCGGGCTGCTGCCGTGTCGCAGCCCTCCCAGTCATAGAAACCCTTGCCTGAAGCAGCTCCGGTTTCACCCCGCGCCACCATGGCTTGAAGCATTGGATTGGGAACGCCATTGTGAAACAGCTCGGGAACTATCGAAGCCTGCGCGCCGGCATGGATGGTCAGGCCACTGATGTCCTTTTGTTGAATCAGCCCGTTAATGCACATCCGCGGCGCCAGCATGCAGCGTGTGGCATGATCAATATCGGCGGCATTCGAAACACCGGCCTCAATCAGATAATACGCTTCGTGCAGGATGGCATGCTGCAACCGGTTGACCAGGAATCCGACGATGGGTTTGTACAACACCACGGGTTCCTTGCCGGTGCGCCTCAACATCGCCGCCGCAGCATCGACCAGTTCAGCAGGCGTCTGGGGTCCGGCCATGACCTCGACCACCAGCGCCTGGTCGGCGGGCATGAAATAGTGCAGGCCGAGAAAGCGTTCGGGGTTTTTGAGCGGCTTGGCCAGTTCAACCAGGTCCAGCCCCGAGGTACCGGTGGCCAGTATGACTTTGCCGCCAGGATAGGCGGCTTCGATCTCAGCATAGACCGCCTGCTTGGTTTTGACGTCTTCCGGCACCAGTTCCAGCACCAGGTCGGGCGGTGTTTCAGGCAGGGAAGTCATTGCCTTGACGCCCGCCGGCAGATCCTTGAGTTCCGCAGCACGGCTGCTGCGAATCATGGTATCGAAGCCGTTGGCGGCAAAAGTGCGCGCCACACCGCTGCCCATGACGCCGTAGCCATAAATGAGTATCGAACGGATTTCCTTGGTCATGTCCTTGTCCGTGTTGTCATACGCGGACGATCGTTGCCGTTCGCGAGGGAAAATACTGCACCAGATTTCCCAAGGCTAACCAGTTTGACGCTGGTTGCCAACTGTCGCCACAGGCTCGACCGCAACGCCGTGCGCTCGGTTGACAGTGCACCGGTATGGAGTTAACGTTTTTGCGGAGTATTTCAAAGTGGGCAATGTATTTTTGCCCCGATAAATCACGTTGGAGGAATCCCAGATGAAACGTTTGTTGATCGCCCTCGCCTGCGGCTGTGCCGCTT
>Ga0222713_10003830_pt1 | contig 15347 bp, 13 predicted proteins | sample C33_649DmetaG_FD_165061 | JGI IMG/M metagenome (GOLD analysis project Ga0222713, IMG submission 165061) | Estuarine water microbial communities from San Francisco Bay, California, United States - C33_649D | ecosystem: Environmental > Aquatic > Marine > Unclassified | place: USA: California...
CTCCGAACAGCAGAACTCTAACCATGTTGTTATTTCTGTAGATCAGCTTGACTCCCTCATGCGTTCTGTGAATAGTCTGCGGCTGGTCTTGGGAACCCTGCTTGACGTTCATGAGGACGAGGCTGATGTGATTCTCGATGAGGACGACCCCGCCTATGGCCAACTGCAGTTGTACTCATATCTGGGATGGCTTTTGGACTGGATGGTGACCGCACAGACCACCGCGGATTAGCCAAGGAAAATGAATTGGCGGGGGAAACTCCGTTTGCCACTGGTAGATTTCTCTCGTTCTTCCAACTGAATTTTCGTCCATGCCCCCATCGTCTAGTGGCCTAGGACACCACCCTTTCAAGGTGGCGGCACGGGTTCGAATCCCGTTGGGGGTGCAAAAGTTATATAGGTAGATACATGGTCATCAAAAACCATTAAAAACATAGACACGATCAATCGTGAACTGTTCGACATGAACAGAACACAACATTGGTCCCGTGGTGAAGTTGGAGTTCACGCCGCCCTGTCAAGGCGGAGGTCGCGGGTTCGAGTCCCGTCGGGACCGCTGAGTAGTGCTTGCACTTCTCAAGGTCGGGTAGCTCAGTAGGCAGAGCATGCGCCTGAAAAGCGCAGGGTCACCGGATCGACGCCGGTCCCGACCACAAGAGTTTGATGAGTTGGAAGAGCAACTATTCAGGGCGTACGCGCACAAGTGTTTCTTGTGCAATGGTCGCGATGTGGATGCCGTCTTGAGTAAAGACGTTTCCCATCGTGAGGCCTCGCGCTCCGTTGAAGTTCACACAACTCATTTCATAGAGATGCCATTGTGACGCAACAGACGGCCGATGAAACCACACCGTATGGTCAAGGCTCGCACTAAACCTGCGTCCCTCTTCACTCGCTCGAGTGATTTCAGGTATGCCTGCAATCACGCTTTCGTTTGGTAGGTCATCGGAAAGATACGCAATCGCGCAGCGATTCATCAGTTCGTTGCCAAGCGGCAAGTCTTTTGCTCGCAACCATGCGGCAACATGTCCTGTTCCCACTCTGTTATCACTCGTCAACACGCCAGAAGGGATCGTTCTCCGTTCAAGGAATGTGCTCCATGAAGACTCCTCGAGTGAATCTGGTGTTGGAAGATCGACCTGAGGAAACACCAACTGTTCATCGATTGACGATTCAACAGATTGAAACGAAGCCTCGAGATTCAAAATTGCGCCATCTTGCTGTCGGGCCACAACACGTCGAGTGGTGAAACTGCGACCATCGCGAATTCGATCCACTTCGTAGCGCACTGGCTTTGTATTGTCGCCACGCCGAATGAAGTAAGCGCGCAACGAATGCGGCAACACATCACCGCTGACCGTGAAAGCCGCTGCCCTCAATGCTTGGGCCACAATATGTCCACCGAACAAACCGCCCCACGGATATTCGTGGCCATCGCCAACGAATACATCGGGTCCGTGTGGTGCTAAATCAAATAACTCTTCAAGATTCACGATGGCTAATGGATGTATTTATTCAACGATCAGCAGAAGTACAACTTCTTCTGAGATATGACTTTCAATGTCAAACGTTCCTGCTTCATCCGCAACGAACTCAATCACCGAAGTCTCACCCGCGGCCATGTCCCCAGTTGAAATGTCGTATCCGTGCACATGAATTTCATCGGATGCATTGGGGTTAACCACACTCAGACGCACGGTTGAGCCAAGTGCAACCTGTTGCTGCTCGTTCGGGCCGGAGTTTTCGCCGACCGTCAAACTGATTTCAACAATCTCTGTATCGGACGAGGCTGTCGTCGATTCTGATGTGCTTAATTCAGGTTCTGCTTCCGAGGCTGATGAGCCACAACCGATCAAGAACACAACAGCACAACATCCAGCAAGAATTCTTTTCATGATCCAAACTCAAATCCAAGGTCGGGGGCGGTCAACATCGGCACATACGGTATCCCAGCATCACGCGCCATGCCAGCACATGTACCACCACGATCAACAATCACCGAGATAAATGCAGGTTCAGCACCACACGAACGAATTACTTCTACTGCTTCAAAAATTGATGTTCCTCGTGTAACCGTATCTTCAACAATTGCAACGCGATCCCCTGGTTGAAGTGCCCCGGCGATTCGACCTGTTACGCCATGATCCTTTGCTTCTTTTCGCACACTAAAGCTACGTAAGTGTCTACCTTGGGTCGCTGCAACTGCGGCGACGCCAAATGCAACTGGGTCTGCACCCATGGTGAGTCCGCCAACTGCGTCAATATCGCTTGGCAGTAGATCAAGGGCTACCGCGGCTACGAGCAAAATTCCATCTGGTCTGCACGCTGTTTGTTTCGTGTCAAGAAACCATGTGCTCGCTATACCCGATTTCAACGTGAAGTTTCCTGTCTTGAGTGAATGCATCAACACATGCTGGCGAAGTGCTTCACGCCGTGGATCAAGACGCGGGAGATCGGCCATTAGGTGTTCACAATGCGTGCAGCGGCATCAAGTGTTTTGTTTATATGCGTAAGCGACCTGCGCAAATCAAACGCCTCATCTAATTGTTTAGCGTTCAATTTTACTCGTGAATCTTTTTCTAATACCGCACGCAGTTGAATGCGTTCGCTCCAGGCCGTTGCTGCATCTTCTTGAACAATTCTGTACGCGTCATCTCGCGATAAGCCTGAATCAACGAGTGCAAGCAGAACTGGCTGAGAAAACACCACACCGAAGCTGCTCGCCAAATTATCCAGCATTCTTTGTTCATCTACTTCAAGTCCAGAAATCACACGAGTGAGGCGTTTGATGACGTAATACGCAAGCATTGCTGAATCGGGTAACACAATTCGTTCTGCCGAAGAATGCGAGATGTCGCGCTCGTGCCACAGCGCCACATTCTGCAATCCGGTTTGTAGGTTCGATCGCAGTACTCGGGACAGCCCTGTCAACGTTTCTGCCGAGATTGGATTTCGCTTGTGCGGCATTGCAGAACTGCCTTTTTGCCCCGCTTTGAAGCCCTCACGAACTTCGCTCACTTCTGTCCGTTGCAAATGACGTAACTCAATCGCAATTGCTTCAACCGTTGAGCCAAGCGACGCACACGCCCATAAAAATTCAGCATGTCGATCGCGCGCAACTACTTGAGTCGCGGGGACAGCACGTAAACCAAGCGCCTTTGCTACATGAGCCTCAACATCTGGGCTGATGTTTGAATATGTCCCAACAGCACCCGACAGTTTGCATACTGCAATTGCTTGACACGCCGCATGCATTCGTGATCGATCGCGATCCACTTGAAGCACCCACAATGCAACTTTTGTGCCAAACGTCGTTGGTTCAGCATGAATGCCATGAGTTCTTCCAATCATCGCGGTGTCGCGATGCTTCTCGGCGAGTTGTTGCAGCTGAGTGATGAGTTCATTCATTGCTCCAATAATCAGCTCAGACGCGTCTTTCAGCATCCAACACCATGCCGTATCTACAACATCGGTACTGGTGAGTCCGTGATGAATCCACGCACCTGCCGGCATACCGATTGCTGTCTGAACAACATCAACAAATGCAGCAACGTCATGATCGGTAACTAATTCTCGCTCAGCAACACGTTGAACAAAGGATTCATCAACAAGCGGTGCCTTTGCTCGACAGATCTGCGCATCCGATTGCGATACAACTCCTAATTTTGCTTGTGCTTCGGTGGCGAGCAGTTCAATTTCAAGAAACCGTGCGAACTTTGATCGATCAGAAAAAATCTCGGCTATTTCAGGAAGTGCATAACGATCTATCATGATCGCACCACACATGCATCGCGTTCTGGCCCAACTCCGATGATGCTGACTGGTACGCCAACATGTTTTTCTACAAGTTCAATTAATGCCTTAGCCCGAGCAGGCAGTTGGTCATATGAGCGATGATTGCAAAGCTCTTGCTTCCAACCCGGCAAGTCGACATACTGCGCCATCACCTCGCCAAGCACATTGCTGTCATCTGGGTAACCATCGAGTTGTTTACCATTCAACGAATATCCGACACAGATTCGAACTTCCTCAAAGGTGTCCAACACATCAAGTTTTGTTAACGCAATTTCAGTAAGCGAATTGATTCGCACTGCGTGTCGCAGCATCACCAAATCAAGCCAGCCCGGCCGGCGACGGCGTCCCGTCACGGTTCCAAACTCGTGCCCGATATCAACAATCTTGTCGCCCAATTCGCCAATCAGTTCCGTCGGAAATGGCCCAGACCCAACACGAGTGGTGTACGCCTTGGCAATACCCACAACACGGGTGATGGAGCGTGGTCCAATCCCTGTTCCAGCACATGCACCACCGGCGGTCGGGTTTGATGACGTGACAAATGGATACGTTCCATGATCTAGATCAAGAAATGTTGCTTGAGCGCCTTCAAGCAACACATTGCTTCCTGATTCAATTGCGGCATGTAGCGCGTTAACGGTGTCCGCCACATACGGTTGTAGCCGTTTGCCAAGCTCAGTGAACTGCACGACAATGGCTTCAACGTCAAAAGGTTCGCCACCGAGCGCAACAATCATTGCGTGTGCGTCAGTTCCGCGTTGGCGGACAAGTTCCGCAAATTGTGCAATGTCACGCACCATTCCCGCGCGTAACCCAACGCGTAACGCTTTATCGGCATAGGCAGGCCCGATTCCTTTCAGCGTTGTACCAATTTTTGCGTCTCCCAATTTGGACTCATGGAGAGCATCAAGATGTTGATGCCAAGGAAAAATCAATTGTGAAAGACTTGAGACCAAAAGCTTGCTACAGGAAATTCCACGACTTTCGAGGGAATCAATCTCCTTGAACAAGGTTGGTAAGTCAACAACGACACCATTGCCAATTACCGGGGTCACATGGTCGTAGAGAACGCCGCTGGGAATCAGTTGTAACGCATATCGCTGATCTCCGACGACAACGGTGTGTCCCGCGTTGTGGCCACCTTGATATCGAACTACGTGAGAATGCGATTCAGCCAATAGATCAATGACTTTGGCTTTGCCCTCATCACCCCATTGGGTACCGACGACTACTGCTACGGGCATGCAACGCTCCTGAAGTTGTGGGGAACGTAATCAGATCATACTGTGCAGAACGCACAGCACCTCTGTTCACGCCCTTCTTAGGTTAGATCTAGCGGCGAAACCGAGATGGTGAGTTCGTCATGTGCGACATCAACAACGATCGAATCTCCTTCGCCCGCTTTGCCCTCAAGAATGAGGAGTGCGGCTGCGTCAGCGATTGCCTTTTGGATCAACCGTTTGAGCGGTCGAGCTCCAAATTCGGCATCAAAACCTTGTGAGGAAAGTTTGACCCGTGCTGTTGGAGTCACTGCGAGCACAATTCGACGCTTTGCTAAGCGATCAACCAGATGTTCGAGTTGAATGTCCACGATTGCGCCCATGTCCTCTTGGGTCAACGACCGGAATCGGACAATTTCGTCGATGCGATTTACGAACTCTGGCTTGAAGTAGTCGATTGGCTCACCTTTTAGGTTGCTTGTCATGATCAACACGGTGTTTGTGAAATTAACCGTTCGTCCTTGCCCGTCCGTCAAACGGCCATCATCAAGCAGTTGCAATAAAACGTTGAACACTTCTGGGTGTGCCTTTTCAATTTCATCTAACAACACCACGCTGTAGGGGCGACGGCGTACTGACTCGGTGAGTTGTCCGCCTTCTTCGTATCCGATGTATCCCGGCGGTGCGCCGATTAATCGACTGACCGAGTGCTTCTCCATGTATTCAGCCATGTCAATGCGCACCATTGATTTTTCGTCATCAAACAAAAACTCAGCGAGTGCTCGCGCCAATTCGGTCTTTCCTACACCCGTTGGACCAAGGAACATAAACGAGCCGATTGGACGATTCTCATCCGACAAACCTGCACGACTTCGGCGAATTGCATTAGCCGTTGCTGTAACTGCCGCGTCTTGTCCAATAACTCTGCGATGCAACAGCTCTTCGAGATGCACCAATTTTTGCATCTCGCCTTCCATCAATTTGGTGACAGGTACTCCTGTCCATTTGGCAACAACTTCAGCAATGTCTTCCGCATCCACTTCTTCTTTCAACATACGCGTCGATGACTGAAGAACATTTAACTCATTGGTTGCAGCATCAACACGACGCTCAATCTCGGGAATCCTTCCGTAACGAATCTCGGCAGCCTTTTCTAGATCAGTTTCACGATCAACCTGACCACGCAACGTCTCAAGTTCTTCTTTAAGCGACCTGATGGCGCCAATCGCCTGCCGCTCAGCATCCCAATGGACCTTCATTTCTTTCGTCTGTGATTGCATCTCCGTCAACTCTTCGTTTAACACCCGCAAACGTTCTTTTGACGCTGCATCGGATTCTTTTTCTAAAGCAACACGCTCGATCTCAAGTTGCAGAATGCGACGTTCGATCACATCGATCTCTGTTGGCAATGAGTCAATTTCAATACGCAGTTTGCTTGCAGCTTCATCCATTAAATCAATTGCCTTGTCGGGCAAGAAACGATTTGTGAGATAGCGATTTGACAGCACTGCTGCACTCACAATTGCGTTGTCTTGAATGCGCACACCGTGATGCACTTCGTATCGTTCTTTGAGTCCGCGCAAGATTGCAATGGTGTCTTCAACCGTTGGCTCGCCAACCAGCACTTGTTGAAAGCGCCGTTCAAGAGCTGCATCTTTCTCTACATACTTGCGATATTCATCAAGTGTTGTAGCACCAATCATCCGCAGCTCGCCACGAGCAAGCATCGGCTTAATCATGTTGCCCGCATCAATAGCGCCCTCTGCTCCGCCAGCACCAACCAGCGTGTGAATTTCATCAACAAAAGAAATGATCTCGCCATGTGCGTCAGTAATTTCCTTGAGCACTGCTTTCAGGCGCTCTTCAAACTCGCCACGATATTTCGCACCGGCCAGCATTGCTCCAATATCAAGTGAAACTAAGCGCTTGTTTTTCAGACCTTCAGGCACATCTCCACTCGCAATACGCCGAGCGAGACCTTCAACAATTGCGGTCTTGCCAACACCAGGTTCACCAATTAAGACAGGGTTATTCTTCGTTCGGCGAGAGAGCACCTGGATCACACGCCGAATTTCCTCATCGCGCCCGATTACTGGGTCGATTTTCCCATCATGTGCGCGTTGTGTGAGATCGACTCCGTACTTTTCTAGTGACTGAAACTGGTCTTCTGGGTTTTGCGAAGTAACACGATGTGAGCCGCGAACATCACGCAACGCCTGCAACATTTCCTCGCTGCCTACGCCAACGCGCGTGTGCAGTGCGAGAACAAGGTGCTCTACGGATAGATAGTCATCGTGTAAATCTTTTTGTGACTGCTCGGCGGCAGCAAACACTTGGGAGAGTTCACGATTCATTCGCGGTTCACTGCCACCATGTGCGCGGGGCATATTGCTCACCACTGTTTGCGCGCGGTCATGCAACATGGACGAAGCAATACCAAGTTTTGCGAGTAGCGCAGGAACTACCGTGTCGGTTTGACTGGTCAGCGCAATGACCAAGTGATCTGGGGTGAGTTCTGGGTTTGCATTACTGGAAGCAATCTGCATTGCTGCCGCGACTGCTTCACTGGTCTTCGTTGTCCACTTTTTCGGATCAACCATTGCGCCTACCTCTTGTCTCTAAAAATTGATGGTGTTCGCCCAAACAGCGTGATGGCTTGATGCAATGGAACGAGTTCGTTGCTTTCGCGGCGATGGCGAGCTACTGAGTTCAGTTCTGTGCGTAATTGCTCTACTTCTCGCTGCAAGCGAACTACCTCGGATTCAAGTTCGAGCACCTGGCGGATACCTTCAAGATTCATTCCAGCATTTGCCAGTTCAGCAATGCGTTGCAATCTACGAATGTCTGCATTGCTATAGCGACGATTTCCGCCGCTGGTGCGTGCAGGTTGCAACAGGCCGCGGCGCTCATAAATGCGCAGTGTTTGTGGATGAACTCCGGCGATCTCGGCAGCTACCGAGATGACATAGACGGCATGAGTTTCGCGTTCCATTAGGAGCTCCGTTTCACTGATGTTGCGAGTTGAATGATTCGGTCACGTGGCGATTCAACCGTCGCATCACGCAGGGCTTCAACGGCTTGTTGTTCATCGGCGTTCAGTTCGGTGGGGATTGCAACATCCACCGTGACAATCAGGTCACCTTGTTGCTTTGCTGAATCGATACCTTTGCTCTTCACTCGATGACGCGATCCACTTTGAGTTCCCGGCTTTAATCGCAGCGTTACCGTGGAACCGTCAAGTGTTGGCACTTCAATATCTGCGCCCAGTACCGCTTCGCTGAACGTAATCGGCAGTCGCACCGTGAGGTTGCTGCCATCGCGCCCAAACACCGGATGTGGTGCGACGTGGCACAATACGAATAAATCTCCAGACGGTCCACCGTTGCGACCGGGTGCACCTCGACCCTTGAGGCGGATTCGTTGTCCATCGTCAACGCCTGCAGGAATTCGAACATTGACTTCTCGTGGTCGGGTTTCAACTCCCGAACCTCGACAACCAATACATGGTGCTTCAACGATGCTTCCGCGCCCGTTACACCTTGGGCACGGACTAGAAAAAGCAAATACGCCTTGGTTGTCATCGACAACTCCACGACCTCGACATTGACCGCACTGTTTTGGTGTGGTGCCGGGTCGTGCGCCAGAACCCTGGCAACTTGAACATTGTGACTCTGCAGTGAGATGCAACGAGGTGGTTACTCCCTCAACTGCTTCAGCAAATCCAAGCGACAACGTGGCTTCAATATCGCCTCCACGTTGTGGGCCTGCAGGGTTGCGACGCCGCCCGCCACCAAACATTTGACCGAACAGATCTCCGAGGCCATCGCCGCCAAAATCACTTTGATCAAACCGGAAGCCTCCCGCACCACCACCAAAAGATGTTGGACCCTGTCGACGCACATCGTCGTACTCCTTGCGCTTAGCTTCATCGCCAAGCACGTCATAGGCCGCTGACACTTCTTTGAATTTCTCTTCGGCAGCAGCGTTGTTTGGATTTGCATCAGGGTGGTGCTGCCGCGCCAGTTTTCGGTATGCCTTCGTAATGTCTTTTGCAGTTGCAGTTTGCGCAACGCCAAGCACCGCGTAGTAGTCCTTTTCAAACCACTCGCGTTGCATCGTTATCCCTTGACCTTCACCATTGCTGCGCGAAGCACGCGGCCCTTCCAGCGATAACCCGTTCGAAGTACTTCAAGCACAACTGGCTCGGAGCCGTCTCCTTCTTCATGCAACACTGCGTCGGCAAGTGCTGGATCAAAAGGTTTATCCGCAAGATCGAGAGCTTCAAGACCTTGTTTTTGTAATGCACCCAGCAACGATGACCACACCTGTTCTACGCCTTCAACGCCATGTGCAACCGCCGCTTCACATGCATCAAGCACCGGAAGCAACTGCTCAACAAGTTTGCCAAGTGTGCGATCGAGCTCGTCGCTCATTTGCGTAGCGGCACGCTTACGATAATTTTCAAAATCTGCTTGCACGCGAAGCGCAATGTCTTTGAATTCGTCGCGCTCTTTCGCTATGTCTTCGATTGAAAGTTCGCTCGTTGTTACCGATTCTTCGGTAGTGGATTCCTGAGTGGAGTCTGCAACCGCAGACTCCACAACAGGTTCATCGTGTGATTCACTCATGATGCAGTCGCCTTCGACTTACTTCTCGTCAACGATTTCAGCGTCGACAATGTCGTCGTCGCTGCCAGCTGCCTGGCCACTTGCTGACGTTCCAGCGGCGTTGGTGTCGCGTGCTGCTGCCTCGTACAACTTTTGGCTAAAGGCTTGGCTTGCGGTCATCAACTTTTCTGTCGCCGCTTTAATCACTTCGTTGTCAGAGCCGTTCAGTGCAGACTTCAGTTCGCTCAATGGACCTTCAACCGCAGTGCGCTCTTCCTCGGTTACCTTCTCACCTTGTTCGCGCAATACCTTCTCGGTTTGGTACACGAGTGAATCTGCATTGTTGCGAATCTCGGCTTCTTCACGGCGCAAACGGTCCTCTTCGGCATGTGCTTCTGCGTCCTTCACCATCTTGTCAATATCGTCTTTATTCAATGATGATTGGCCTGTAATGGTCATTGATTGCTCTTTGTTGGTTGCGCGATCCTTTGCCGACACATGCACGATGCCGTTGGCATCGATATCGAAGGTCACTTCAATTTGCGGTACACCACGAGGTGCAGGGGGCAAGTCGACAAGTTGGAATTTTCCAAGTGTCTTGTTGTAGTTCGCCATTTCGCGTTCGCCTTGCAACACGTGAATTTCTACAGACGGTTGCATGTCATCTGCAGTGGTGAACACTTCAGTTCGACGAGTAGGAATTGTGGTGTTGCGTTCGATCAACTTGGTCATTACTCCACCCTTGGTTTCAATACCAAGTGAGAGCGGTGTTACGTCAAGCAACAACACATCTTTCACGTCGCCGCGCAATACTCCTGCTTGCACCGCTGCTCCAACCGCAACTACTTCGTCGGGGTTAACAGTGCGATTTGGTTCTTTGCCGGTCATTGATTGCACGAGGTCTTGCACTGCTGGCATGCGGGTTGAACCGCCCACCATGATCACGTGATTGATTTGTCCTTTGGACAAACCTGCGTCGGTGATTGCTTGTTCAAATGGCTTGCGACAACGCTCAATGAGGTCGGTTGTCATTTCTTGAAACTTCGCACGTGTCAATGTTTCGTCCATGTGCAATGGGCCTGCTGCCGTTGCAGTAATAAACGGAAGATTGATTTGTGTCTGTTGTGTTTGCGACAACTCGATCTTTGCTTTTTCGGCCGCTTCCTTCAATCGCTGTGTAGCCATGCGATCCGCAGCAAGATCAACACCGTGTGCTGCCTTGAACTGTTGCACCATCCAATCAATGATGCGTTGGTCCCAGTCGTCACCACCAAGGTGTGTGTCGCCGTGCGTGCTCTTCACTTCAAATACACCATCACCAATTTCAAGAACGCTCACATCGAATGTTCCGCCGCCAAGGTCGAACACCAACACCGTTTCGTCTTCGCTTCCCTTGTCGAGTCCGTATGCAAGTGCAGCTGCAGTTGGTTCGTTGATGATGCGCAGTACTTCAAGGCCGGCAATCTGGCCTGCTTCTTTTGTTGCCGTGCGCTGTGCATCGTCAAAATATGCAGGAACGGTAATTACAGCTTGTGTAACGGTGTCACCTAAATACGCTTCTGCATCGCGCTTCAACTTCATGAGTGTGCGCGCGCTGATTTCTTGAGGCGTGTACTGCTTGCCGTCGATGTCGTCGCTCTTCCAGTTTTCGCCCATATGGCGCTTCACACTGCGGAAGGTGCGGTCGGGGTTGGTGATTGCTTGGCGCTTGGCCACTTCGCCCACCAATACTTCCCCGGCTTTAGAAAATGCCACGACCGAAGGGGTGGTACGTGAACCTTCAGAGTTTGGGATCACCACTGGCTCACCTGCTTCCAGGACGGCTACTACCGAGTTGGTGGTTCCGAGGTCGATTCCTACTGCTTTACCCATGATGATTGCTCCTTTTACGGGGGTTACTTGGGGGTGATGCATGAATTTTACGGTGCGTACATGAACTTGCCAACCCGAGGACTAATAAACTTGAGTCATAAGCACTCAACATTTGTCACACCGCAGTGAAGTGTGGAAGTCCAACTTCCCAGGGCCATGGACCTACCATCTACGTCATGACCGGAACCCTTGTCCTCCTCCGCCATGGCCAAAGCACCTGGAATAAATTGAACTTGTTCACGGGCTGGCACGATGTTGAACTCACCGAGCAAGGGGTTCGCGAAGCAACTGCCGCTGGGGTCACCATGAAGGATGCCGGACTGTCTTTTGACATTGCCCACACAAGTTTGCTTCGCCGGGCAACTGAGACCAATCGTTTGGCACTTGCGGCAATGGGCCTTGCCATTCCCGTAGAACAATCGTGGCGACTGAATGAACGCCACTATGGCGCGCTTCAAGGTTTAGACAAAAAAGAGACCACCCTCCGCCATGGCGCCGAACAAACCATGGTGTGGCGTCGAAGTTTTGATGTTCCGCCACCACCCGTCGATCGTTCAAGCCCTGAACATCCCGCCAATGATCCGCAGTATCAGCAGTTGGTGAAGCAAGGACTCGACCCTGTGTTGCTTCCTGCCACAGAATGTCTTGCTGATGTCCTCGAACGAGTCCTGCCGTATTGGAATGATGTGATCACTCCACAACTTTTGGCAAACAAACATGTTCTCGTGACCGCCCATGGCAACTCACTTCGTGCTCTCGTGATGCACCTTGAAGGCATCACACGTGAGGACATCGTGGAGTTCAATATTCCTACGGGTGTGCCCCGTAGGTATCAGTTGAGTCAGTCACTTGCCGTACAGTCAGTGGACTACATGGGCGACCAAGCTGCCATCGCCGCAGCGGCGGAAGCAGTAGCAAAACAGGCTTCCGGCAAACCTTGACCAGCCTTTGCCTGCTCCCTACTGCGGACTAGCGTGAGTTCCGCATGAATACGACAAACGCAACCTCAGAGACCACCGCTGCACCTCGCAAGGGCCTCAAGCCATACCAAATGTCCATCGCGCTTGGAGTGGGTATCGCCACCTTCACCATGATCTCGGGAATCATTCCGAATTTCGTGCATTGGAAAAGCGATTCGCCGATTCACCGCGAAGTGTTTGAAGGCATCCCTGGTTATCTGCAGATTGCGTTTTACACCATTATTCCTGCTCTCTTGGTATGGGGTTCCTTGCAGTTTGCAAACCGCATTCGCAACTGGGAGCGTGGAGCACCAGATCGTCGCAAGACGACGAAGAAGAACGTCAAGCAACGTTTAGCTGACTATCGAGCAGGTGTGTACATGCGCACATTGTTACGCGATGGTGCTGCAGGCGTCATGCACTCGATGATTTACTTCGGATTCTTGGTGTTGCTTGGAGTGACAACGGTCTTAGAAATTGATCACCAAGTACCACCAGCACTCAAGTTTTTGCATGGTGACGTGTACCGCGCGTACGCAGCAGTTGGTGACATTGCTGGAATCGTGTTTACCGGTGGTGTGATTTGGGCAATTATTCGCCGTTACGTGCAACGCCCGTATCGCATTCGTATTAAATCAAAGCCAGAACACGCGATTGGCCTTGGCGTACTGCTCGCAATTGGCGTCACAGGTTTCACCACGGAAATGTTCCGGATAGCCGAATCCCAGGCTGCTGGCGTAAACATGGACCACGAAAAGTGGAGTGTGCTTGGTTATCCGTTAGCACAACTCGTCAATGGCTGGTCGGTGTCATCGCTTGATACCACTCACCAAGTGATGTGGGTTGCGCATGTGTTGGCCTTTATTGCCTTCCTTGTCATTTTGCCAATCACCATGTTGCGCCACATGTTCACCTCACCGCTCAACATGTATCTCAAAGATCGCGAGCGCCCAAAGGGTGCAATGAAAGCAATGCCGAATCTCACAGAAACCTCGCTCGAAACCTTTGGGGCCCATGTGGTTGAGGATTTCACATGGAAGCAATTGCTCGACCTCGATGCATGCACGATGTGCGGCCGATGCACCAGCGTGTGCCCTGCACATGCAACTGGAAAACCGCTCGACCCACGCGAAATTGTGTTGAAGAGCGGCGAAGTTATGGCGGCTACCGCAGCACATGCACGGGGCGGAAAAGTGTCTCCACCGCTGAGCGTTGATAGCGAAATCACCATTAGCGCCAACTCGCTGTTCGAACGCATTACCACCGAAGAGATTTGGTCATGCACATCATGCAAAGCATGTGATGAAATCTGCCCTGTCAATATTGAAATTTTGGACAAGATTCTCGACATGCGTCGCTACCTCTCTTTAATGGAGAGCGACTTCCCGGCCGAACTTGGTAACGCATACCGAGCAATGGAAAACCAAGGCAACCCTTGGGGTATGAGCCAAAGCGATCGTGGCGAATGGGCAAAAGACCTTGACGTCACCGTGCTTGATCCGGGTGCTGCGTTTAACCACGAGTACTTGTACTGGGTTGGATGTGCAGGAAGTTTCGACGATAAGAACAAAAAAGTTACGCAGTCGATGGCCAAGCTATTGAAGCGAGCCGGCATTGATGTAGCAATTCTTGGCCCAAGCGAAATGTGCACCGGTGACAGTGCGCGACGCAGCGGCAACGAATATCTCTTCCAGATGTTGGCAATGCCAAACATTGAGATGTTGAACGGCATGGGTGTGCGCAAGATCATCACGCAGTGCCCGCATTGCTTCAACACGCTCGCCAATGAGTACCCGCAACTTGGCGGAACCTACGAAGTAATTCACCACTCGCAGTTGCTCGAACACCTCATTGACTCAGGCAAGCTCGACGTCAGTGGCGCAACGCTTGCAGAGCGCATCACCTATCACGACTCGTGTTACCTCGGACGACACAATGACGTGTATATGGCACCACGCAATGTTGTGGCGTCCATCAAGGGTGTTGATGTTGTTGAAATGCCCCGCAACGGTACGAAAGGAATGTGCTGTGGTGCAGGTGGAGCACGCATGTGGATGGAAGAAACCATCGGAACAAAAGTCAACGACGAACGAGCAGCTGAAGCAATTTCAACTGGAGCATCTCGTGTTGCGACAGCCTGTCCATTCTGTTACATCATGTTGGACGATGGTGTGAAGGGTGCAGGAAAAGAAGAACACGAAGTGAAAGTTGCTGACATTTCCATTCACTTGCTTGATGCACTTGAAAACGGTGAGCGAATTCGGGCAGAGTCTTCCGCTCCGCTCAGTGCACCTGTTGCTGGTGAATAGTTAACTACTTCGCGAAGTTTTCAAAATACCGACTTGGTGTCGGTCCACGCTGACCCTGATATTTTGAGCCTCGTGCTCCCTTGCCATATGGGTTTTCGGCGGGCGTCGTCATGGTCATAAAACTCACTTGACCAATTTTCATATTTGGATACAACGTGATCGGCAGGTTTGCCACATTCGACAACTCGAGTGTGATGTGGCCGTCAAATCCTGCATCAATAAATCCTGCTGTGGAATGAATCAGTAACCCAAGGCGACCAAGTGAGCTTTTTCCTTCTACGCGGGCAACCAGATCGTCGGCAATCGCCACTCGCTCGAGAGTGGATCCAAGCACGAACTCACCTGGATGAAGCATGAACACGCCGTCTTGAGGAACCTCCACGAGTTCCGTGAGATCGGTCAAATCTTTCTTGACATCAATGACCGCTGCGGTGTGATTGCGGAATACACGAAACAAATGAGACACCTTGACATCGATTGACGACGGCTGGATGCACGACTCGTCAAGCGGGTCAATAATGATTCGGCCAGCGCCGAGGGCTTCGCGAATGCTTTTGTCAGACAGGATCACAACGAAGCACCCTAGTG
>Ga0222713_10003832_pt1 | contig 15346 bp, 16 predicted proteins | sample C33_649DmetaG_FD_165061 | JGI IMG/M metagenome (GOLD analysis project Ga0222713, IMG submission 165061) | Estuarine water microbial communities from San Francisco Bay, California, United States - C33_649D | ecosystem: Environmental > Aquatic > Marine > Unclassified | place: USA: California...
TTCGTAAAGCTGTGGCTGAGTGTCTTATTAATGCTGCTGTCTTTGGTACAGGCATTGGTGAAATTACTCTTGAAGAAATTAAAGAAATGGCTCCCGCTACAGAGCCAATCATGGATGGACAACTACAAGCAGTAGGCGTCTCTATTACTGATCGTGTGGTTGTAAAATTAAAACCTGTATTGCCTCAGAACTTTCTGATTGACCCTGTAGCTACGTCTATTGAGGATGCTATGGGTGTTGCTGTAGACGAGTTTGTGTCTAAGCACAGCGTAGAATTACTACAAGAACAAGGAGTGTACAGAGAGGCATACATTGAATCTGCTGCACCTGACAGTGACCTAGAGCCTGACCAAGACCTTACGCTGTACAATGACGACAAAGTACGACTCACTAAGTACTATGGACTAGTACCAAAAGAATTACTTGAGTCTGAAGGCGTAGACATAGAAGAAGATTCTAAGTACGTTGAGGCTATAGTAGTAGTCGCTAATGGTGGTACGCTTCTTAAAGCTGAAGCTAATCCTTACATGATGCAGGATCGTCCTGTTGTTGCGTTTCCTTGGGATGTAGTACCCGGACGTTTCTGGGGCAGGGGAGTATGCGAAAAAGGATACAACAGCCAAAAAGCTCTTGATACAGAACTACGTGCACGTATTGATGCATTGTCACTTACTATTCATCCTATGATGGCGATTGATGCGACTAGATTACCTAGAGGCGCTAAACCAGAAATTCGCCCCGGCAAGATGATACTAACTAATGGAGATCCCCGTGAAGTACTTCAACCTTTCAACTTTGGGCAAGTGGGGCAAATCACTTTTGCACAAGCTGCTAGCCTTCAACAAATGGTGCAACAAGCAACTGGAGCCGTGGATTCCGCAGGCATTGCAGGGCAAGTTAATGGCGAAGCAACCGCTGCTGGTATTAGTATGTCTCTTGGTGCTATTATTAAGCGTCATAAGCGTACTCTCATAAACTTCCAACAGTCTTTCTTACTTCCCTTTGTAACCAAAGCTGCACATAGATATATGCAGTTTGACCCTGAAAATTACCCAGTATCTGACTACAAGTTTAACGCTACGAGTACTCTGGGTATCATTGCTCGTGAGTACGAAGTTACGCAGTTGGTTCAACTCTTGCAGACTATGCAACAAGACAGCCCACTATACCCTGTGTTGATCCAGAGCATTATCGACAACATGAACCTCAGTAACCGTGAAGAACTTATTGCAACTATGCAACAGGCTTCACAGCCTAACCCACAGGCACAGCAAATGGCTATGCAGGCACAACAAGCACAGCTTGAGTTCCAGCAAAGTCAAACTGCTGCGCTGGCTGCACAAGCTGCTGAGTCTCAAGCTAGAGCGGCTAAGTACGCTATGGAAACTCAACTTGCTCCTGAAGAACTGCAAATTGAAAAGATTGAAGCTATTACTCGTAACCTTAAAGAAGGTGATCAAGAAGACAAAGAGTTTGAACGCAGACTTAAAGTTGCTGACAGGCTCTTAAAAGAAAACCAACTAAAGGGTAAATCTACCAATGATAATGACACAAACAGAAATGAACAACTTCCTCAAACAGATCAACGAGGCGTTCAAGGACCAGTTCGACAAATTGGAGCAACTCCAAGTCCGTTTAGACAATTTGGAGGAGAAGGTTAATGCCACAGAAAAAGGATCCAAGACTAGCAAGGGCGGGAGTAAGCGGGTACAACAAACCGAAGAGAACGCCTAGTCATCCTAAGAAGTCCCACATAGTTGTGGCTAAAGAAGGTGACAAAGTTAAAACTATTCGGTTTGGTGAGCAAGGAGCCAAGACTGCTGGTAAACCTAAAGCGGGTGAAGGCGACAGAATGAAAAAGAAACGTGCTTCTTTTAAAGCTAGACACGCTAAAAACATAGCTAAAGGTAAAATGTCTGCGGCTTATTGGGCTGATAAATCTAAATGGTAAGGAGATAACTATGCCAAAAGTAGGTAAAAAACACTTCCCTTATACTAAAGAAGGTTACAAAGCTGCCGCAAAAGCTAAAGCTAAAATGAAAAAGAAAAAAGTACCTAAAAAATAACTTGACAAATTTATTAAAATATGGTATAATAGGAGTTATAGAGATAACCACATGGCCTCAATAGATCAAGAAACAGAACAGTATTACAACAAGTACTTTGACCTGTTTAGAACCCCCGGTTGGAAGCAGTTAATCGAAGAACTAAAACAAAATGCTCTCGTAATTAACAGCGTAGAAGCAACCAAAGATCAGAATGATTTGTATGTACGTAAAGGACAACTAAACGTACTTGCTTATATTCTTAACTTTGAAACTACTACTAATAATAACTACGAAGAGTTAACTAGCGATGATTAAGGTATTTGATTTTCGCTGTACTAACGGACATATCTTTGAAGAATTTGTAGAAGGGAATACTACATCCAGTAGGTGCGGATGTGGAGCCAACGCTACAAAAATCGTATCAGCAACTCAACACATACTCGAAGGGTCTTCTGGGGACTTTCCCGGTAGACACATGAAGTGGGTACGTGAACATGAGAACGCTGGGCGATCTAGTCGGGACTCCTAGTCTTAGGGCATCTCCCATTTTAATCCTCCATAACCTTAATAATAATAGGCGGGGTAAGTTTATATTATGTCACGAGCACAATTACTTGATGAGCGTCCTGAAGAAGAACCCATCGAAACAACTGAAGAGCTAACTAATAACTCTATTGAGAATCCTGAAGAGGAACAACCTCAAGAACCAGAGTTTAATCTTCCTGAAAAGTACCGTGGTAAGTCTGTCGAAGAACTTGTACAGATGCACCAAGAGCTAGAGAAATTCTCTGGCAAACAGAGTACGGAAGTTGGTGAGCTACGAAGGTTAGTTGATGAACATATTCAGACACAACTCTCAACACAACAAGCACCTCAACAACAGCAACAAGAAGACGATGACGTAGACTTCTTTGTAGATCCACAATCTGCTGTTAACCGAGCTATATCTAATCACCCTAAGATCAAAGAAGCAGAAGCCTACACACAACAGGCTAGACAACAGGCTACTCTTTCACAGTTGAAATCCAATCATCCTGATATGGAGAGTATACTACAAGATCCTAAGTTTGCTGAATGGATTAAAGGGTCAAAAGTTAGAACACAGTTGTTTGTTCAAGCAGACCAAGGGTACGACTACGACGCTGCACACGAATTGTTTTCTCTCTGGAAAGAAAGAACACAAGCCGTACAACAAACTGCAAACGCAGAGAAAGCAGCCCGTCAGAGTACACTAAAGTCTGCAAGCACAGGCAACGCTCGTGGAACATCAGAAGGATCGCGTAAGAAAATTTATCGTCGTGCTGACTTAATAAAACTTATGCAAACAGACCCTGATCGCTACATGGCGCTACAGCCTGAAATTATGGCAGCGTATGCAGAGAAGAGGGTCAAATAGCCTAACCTTTAAGGAGAATTAAAATGGCAGGTGAAACCTCTGGTGCATATTTTACAGCTAACGCTGTAGTAGACAAAACCGCTGCGGGTACTTTTATCCCCGAAATCTGGTCGGATGAGATCATCGCAGCATATCAAAAGAACCTGAAGATGGCTCCCCTTGTCAAGCGTCTGTCGATGACTGGCAAGAAGGGTGACGTTATTCACATTCCTAAGCCCATCCGTGGATCAGCTAACGCTAAGGCAGAAGCTGTTGCGGTAACCATTCAGGCTAACCTTGAGTCAGAGTTGACTGTCACTGTTGACCGTCACTTTGAGTACTCTCGTCTGATTGAGGACATCGTAGAAGTACAGGCTCTGTCTTCTCTGCGACAGTTCTACACTGAAGACGCTGGCTACCAACTGGCTCTGCAAGTTGACACTGACCTAATTAACGCTGCTACTGGCTTTGGTGACGGTACTCGTACTGCTTCTCCTGCCAACACTGGCGCTAACTGGGTAAACAGCAACAGCTACTACTTCAATGCCGCTCTTGGCCTTGCTACGTATGCTGTTGACACTGTAACCTCTGGTGACAACTTTACTGACCTTGGCTTCCGTGAGGCTATCAAGCTGATGGACGATGCTGACGTACCTATGGACGGACGAGTTCTCGTAATTCCTCCTGCTGTTCGTAAGTCAATCATGGGCATTGATCGTTACGTGTCTTCCGACTTTGTTGGTGGCCGTGGCGTTGAGTCAGGTCTGATTGGTAACCTGTACGGTGTAGACATCTACGTGTCTAGCAACGCTCCTGTACTGGAAGTTGCCGCTCAAAACACTGCTTCTACCGCTGATACTCGTGGTTGCTTGTTCTTCCACAAGGATGCTTTGGTAATGGCAGAGCAACTGGCTGTACGTTCTCAGACACAGTACAAGCAGGAATACCTGTCTACGCTGTTTACGTCTGACACGCTGTACGGCGTTGAAACTTACCGTCCCGAAGCAGGATTCATCCTCGCTGTTTGCGACGAGTAAGCTACTCTCTCTGGGGGTCTTCATGGCCCCCTTTTACTTAAACGTCTTGATGACAGGGCGGTTAACTAAAAGATACTACGGATAGGGAAGCCTTATGTCCAACTACACAAAGTCAACAAACTTTACTGCTAAGGACTCTTTGCCTACAGGTGACACTAACAAGGTTATCCGTGGCTCAGAGTTTGACACAGAATTTAACGCTATATCTACAGCTATTTCTACTAAGTCTGATCTAGCTGGTCCTACGTTTACTGGTACTGCTACCTTTGCTAATGTTAGTGTTTCAGGCACTATTACTGCTACTACAATAGACCTTAACGGAGGAGCACTTGATGGTGTAACCATTGGCGGATCTACTCCGGGTGCTGGCACGTTTAGTTCACTTACTGCTACTACAGCAGACATTAACGGCGGTAACATTGATGGTACTGTTATTGGCGCTAGTTCAACAGCGGCTATCTCAGGCACTACAGGTACATTTTCTGGTGCTGTCACAGGCTCTAACCTAAACGTATCTAATTGGGATACGGCTTACGGCTGGGGAAATCACGCAACTCAAGGATACTTAACTAGCGTAGCTTTTTCTGATATTAACGGTGCCACTGTTATTACATCTTCAGAAACTTTTGTAAGCAACGACACAACTTTACCAACAACAGCTACGTTAACTGCAAGAATACTAGCGGCCTCTCTTGGACCTACAGCATCTCTTGATGATCTTAATGATGTAGATTTAACAACTTCTGCACCAACAGACGGAGAAGTGCTGGTGTATAACGCAAGTACATCAAATTTTATTCCCGGTTCAGCAGGTTCTGTAGACGGTGGATTTGCTAATTCAATTTACGTTACAGGACAAACTATTAATGGAGGCACTGCATAATCATGGCAAGCATAATTCAAATACGCAGAGATACAGCGGCTAACTGGACATCTGCTAATCCTATCCTAGCACAAGGTGAATTAGGATTAGAAACAGATACATTAAAAGTAAAAGCAGGAGATGGTTCTACAGCGTGGACATCTGCTAGTTACTTAATTGATACAGGCGGGTACGCGGCTTATTCAGACACTACTGCTAACTTTACAGGAACACTTCAAAACGGTGGTTCAAATGTTGTTGTTGATTCTGATATAGGATCTACTGTTCAAGCGTTTGATGCTGATACAACTAAAAACGATGTTAGTAACACATTTACAGCTAATCAAACAATTACCGCTGAACTTCTTGTTAATAGTTACAACGAAAAATATTCAGCAGTTACAAGTTCTACAAACGCTACCACAGTTGATTGTGAAACTGGCAACGCATTTAGTCACACCTTAACTGAAAACACAACTTTTACTTTTAGTAACCCTCCTGCTTCTGGCACAGCTTTTAGTTTTTCTCTTGAGCTTATTCAAGACGCTAGTGCTTCTGGGTTTACAGTTACTTGGCCTGCGGCAGTAGATTGGCCTGCGGCAACTGCACCAACACTAACAGCCACGGCTAGTGCCAAAGATGTATTTGTTTTTTACACTAGAGACGGTGGCACAACTTGGTACGGGTTTACTGCGGGGCAGGCGCTAGGTTAATATGAGTACTAAAAAGAAATTATTAGAAGCCGCCGCTGGTAACGCTGGCGAAGCTAGTTACGTTGACGATGTGTTTTCAACGTATTTGTACGAAGGAACAGGAAGCTCTGCAACAGCAACCTCAACCTCGTCGGCATTGGGATTTGGCTTTGGGCACAACATACAGTTTTCTAGTGATGGGCGTTATGTCGCTACGCATTTACCAGATAGCGCGGTATATATTTGGAGTCTATCATCCCCATACGATGCGACCACGATAACCGCTAGCACTAACTTTTCATTTACGTCTCAGACAACTAATTCCCAAAGCAGCAGACTAAGCGATGATGGAACTAAGGCTTATGTCGCTGATGGTACTACTGATGCAATATTTCAATATGATCTGAGCGCAGCTTACGATGCATCCAGTGCTTCTTATGCATCCAAGTCGCTAGATATTTCAGGGCAAGTTACTAATCCCAGAGGGTTCTTTTTTAAGCCTGATGGAACAAGTTTGTTTATTGTTTGTGCAAATAATGATGCTATCTACCAATATACTTTATCTACAGCTTGGGATCTTTCTACAGGGTCTTATGCTTCAAAATCCGTAAGTTCTGGTGGAGAAACCAACCCATACAACGTATTTTTTAATGATACCGGCACAGTTATGATTATTTGTGGAAGCGCCAACGGCCTTACGGAGTTTGCGCTATCGACAGCATGGGATGTTTCAACTGCATCAGCAACTGGTACTACTGGAAATCCTGATACCTACGGCACTACGGTGCTATCTTTTGCCGCTGATTTTGCAGACAATGGATCACGACTCGTAGTCATTGATAGCGCACAGAAAATTGGTGTTGGTGACTTAATTATATCGTATGACATAGATACTATTGGTGACGGGAAAATAATTAGAAATGACATTGACCTTGATGGCGAAGGTGGTTTGGTGTGGACTAAAGCTAGAGTGTCTACATCTGGTGGAAATACTGGTCATGCACTGATAGACACCGAAAGAGGCAGTAATAAATGGCTAAGTACAAGCGCAACTAGCGCAGAAGCAACAAACGCTAATCTTATAACGTCTTTTAATTCTGATGGTTACTCTGTCGGCACTGGTGGCCCATATTGGACAAACGACAACGGTTACAACTACGCTTCATGGACATTCCGCAAGCAACCGGGGTTCTTTGATGTTGTAACGGGGACCGCTGACTCTAGTGGGAACGTCTCATTCAGCCACAACCTTGGAAGCACTCCGGGCATGGTAATCATCAAGCGTCTCGACAACGGGGTTACAGGCTGGCTTACGTGGCATCGTAGCTTCTCAAATACCGTTCGAGACTACATGTTGCTCAACGCCTCGGATTCAAAGTACACCGCAGGCTTTGATGTTTGGAACGTCACAGACAGTACGGTGGATTTGAATTTCGGCTTCACGAGCCCAGCAGAGTCCGACTACGTCGCCTACCTATTCGCCCACGATGCCCAAGACTTTGGCACAGACGAAGACGAGTCAATTATTAAGTGTGGGAGTTTTACAGGCCCTACTGCCACTATAAATCTTGGCTTTGAGCCGCAGTGGTTACTAATAAAGCCGTCAAGTACGACAGCTAATTGGGCTATTTATGATGTTATGCGTGGTCAGAGTGTTGGTGGAACCGCACAAGAGCTATATCCGAATTTATCTAACGCAGAAGGCAGTGGCGGTTTATTTGGCACAGTTAATCCTGAACCAACCGGTTTTAGTGTAACAGGAGGATATTCTGCTTCGCATATCTACGTAGCCATCCGCAGACCCCACAAGCCAGCAAAAGAGCTTGCGGCTACTGATTTGTTTGCTCCTACTGTTTTTGCCAATCCTTCTGTTTCAACAACAACAGGGTTTCCTGTTGATATGTTTATACAGCAAGCTAGAAATACAGATTCAAATGCTTTGATTGTTGATAGGTTGAGAGACACTGGCGGTCTAGTTACGCAACAAACTAGCTCTGAAAATGGCTATTGGGGGCCTATTTCTGGAGTTACTTTTGACGACATGGATGGCTTTCTTACTGACTGGTCTGTAGGGGCATCCTCTTATGCGGGATGGGCCTTCAAACGCGCCCCCGGCTTCTTTGATGTTGTGGCTTATACGGGGAATGGGACGGCAGGACGCACAGTAAGTCATAACTTGGGCGTTGCGCCTGAGATGATGTGGGTGAAGAAAAGAAATTCATCAGGAACTGGCTGGTCTGTTTATCTTGCATCTGTTGGAGCAACTAAGAAAGCTCAACTGAATTATAATGGTGCTCCATATACTAACTCAGACTGGAACAATACAAATCCGACTGCGAGTGTATTTAGTCTGGGCAGTTCAAGTGATGTCAACCAAAATAGTGACACCTACATAGCCTATCTATTCGCCACAGTAGACGGCATATCAAAGGTCGGTAGCTATACAGGCACAGGGTCTGACGTAGACGTTGACTGTAATTTTAGTGCTGGCGCTAGGTTTGTATTGGTGAAGCGTGCAGACTCTACAGGCGATTGGTACTTGTGGGATTCTGAGCGTGGCATTGTGGCTGGTAACGATCCGTATCTGTTGCTTAATTCAACAGCCGCTGAAGTCACATCAACAGACTACATCGACCCGCTATCAAGTGGCTTCACGATTACATCAGGCGCACCAGCGGCACTTAACGCTTCTGGTGGCAACTACATCTTTTTAGCAATCGCATAGGAGAATCAACTATGTCTGAATATCGCATCAGATCAACGGGGGAGGTCAAGACTCAAGGCCAAATCCGCAGTATGCACCCGAATGTTTCATTACCAAAAGTGTGGAACGCAAACGTCAACGAGACACTTGGGATTGACCCTGTACTTGCGTCACCCAAGCCTGACCCGTCTGGAGACTACAAGGTTGTTGTACGCAACGGTGTAGAGCAAGACGCCAACGGTAACTGGGTATACGCTTGGACAGAGAACGATATGTTCCAAGAGTACACAGAAACTGACGAAAACGGTGTAGAAACCACTGTAACCGTACAGGCTCAAATAGACGCTAAAGTAGCCGCTGACAACGCCGCTCTAGCGTCCACAGAACGCGCTACACGAGACAATCTTTTGAAGGCTACAGACCACTACGGGTTGTCTGATGTGTCCATGACAGAGGCTATGACGGCCTACAGACAGGCTCTACGTGACGTACCACAGCAAGCAGGGTTTCCACAGACTATTACGTGGCCTACAAAGCCAGAGTAACTTGTGGATCCTGTATCTCTGGTAGCGATGGCGTCTACTGCGTTCAAAGGTGTACAGGTTCTTGTATCCAAAGGCGCAGAGATAGAACACGTAGCTCAGAAGTTAGGTCAGTGGTACACGCTTGCAAGTGATTTAAAAGAAGCTGAAAAAGAGATAGAAAACCCTCCACTATTTAAAAAGGTGTTTGACAACAGTTCTGTAGAAGAACAAGCGTTAAACGCCATCATAGCAAAGAAGAAGATAGAGGAGCAGGAAAAGCAAATACGCGAGTTGATCATGTACGCATACGGTGAAGACACGTACAGAGAAATGATGCAGATGCGTCGTGACATAAGAGCCAAGCGTGAAAAGCTGATCTACAAACAAAGAAGAAAACAAAGAATAATGCTAGATGTATCAGCAATTATTACGGCACTACTTGTGTCTGCTGGGATTATCTGGACCACCGCAAGTATTATACAAGGGGTTTAAAAATGGATGAGTCCGCAAAACAAGTAATTGATGTAATGAGCGTAGGTACTATGCTAGGGGCACTTGGGTCACTGTTACCGCCTGTTGCCGCTCTGTTTACTATTATCTGGACAGGAATACGTATCTGGGAAACAGAGACAGTACAGGGACTTAGGAACAAGGACAAAGACTAAGATATGTGGACAGCACTTATTGGCCCGATAGCTGGACTCGCTAAGACTTGGATTAACAACAAGCACGAGCAGTCACAAGCTAAACACGTAGCTAAAATGGAAGTCATCAAGAACACTGCTACGTGGGAACAAGAGATGGCGGCGGCTAGTGCAACCTCGTGGAAAGACGAGTGGTTCACTGTGGTGCTGTCGTTGCCTCTGTTGGCTGTGTGTTACGGAGTTGCTATGGATGACTTGAGTATTATGCAGAGAGTAGGTATGGCTTTTGTTGAGCTAGACAAGCTACCTGATTACTACCAGTACTTGCTCTACGTAGCCGTGACTGCCAGCTTTGGCATACGTGGTGCTGACAAGCTCATGCAAATGAAGGGTGGTAAGTAACCTATGGCTAATGGGATGTTTGATGAAATAGGAGAAATGGACCTTTTTGATAAAGGTGTTCCTAGTACTCGTGGTGTTAGTGGTGTTATTCGTGAAACAAGCTCTATTCAGATACCTTCTGACCTTATTCGTGACGAGATTGCAGAAACTCAAGAAATTAGAGATTATTTAACAGAATCAAGAACAAAAGCGGATCAACTTGCCAATGATTTAAATAATGCTATTGGCGGTGGTGGTGATACTGAACAAATTTCTAATTATTTGTATAGTAATTTTGCTACAAGTGGTCCATTACCAGAAGGAACTACCGGCCCTGTAGTTGGCATAGATTTTGACTGTTTAAATACTCGTGGTTGGAAAGACTGTACTACTCTTGGAATAATTCTTACGATTCCCGGTATACCTCAAATTCCTTCAGCTATTCTTGGAACAATATTTAAAGACAAAACAATCCAAGAAATTGAAGACATGATTAAAGACGGGGTTGAAGATGTTAAAGACATTATCCAAGATGTTAAAGATATTTTTAATCCTGATGTAGAATCTAAAATTTTTGAAAAGATTTTAACTAAAATTGGCAAAGTTAGAGATGCAGTAAAAGGTATATTTGATGGTGATGGTGACGGATCAGTAACTACTGGAGATATTGGTAAAGTACTAGGTGGTATTGGCGGCGTAATATTGCAAGGTGCTTATGGTGTTTTAGTTAACACAGGGAAAAGTGAAATAGAAAAAGTTTTAAATTTGCCGCCCGGTACTTTGTTAACAACCGATAATACTAGTAGTGAAAAGTGTATCAATAAAGGTTTAGAAAGAAAAGAAAGCACTGATGATCCGTGGGATTGTTCGGATATACCTATTGGTTATGGTTTATGTGATGATAACCTTACAAAAAAATTAGACGAAGATGGAACTAATTGTCCTCCGGGTCAATCTGTAACACAAGTAGGCGATGATTGTTTTACGGCTAACGATGAAGCCGGTACTATTCAAAATGTAGGTGGAGAGTTAAAGTGTGTAAAAACATTTGTTGCTCCTACAAAGCAGTGTCAAGATCCAGATGTAGCTCCTGATGCTGACGGTAGATGTCCTGAAGAGTACTGTGCAGATGGATCTTTAAAGTTTACACATCCTTTTGGTATTTGTCCTAGTGGTGAAGGACCGTCTGATACTACGTATACAAAACCAACAGTAGATTGTAGTCAACCTAAAGTTGGTTTTAGTCCTAGTTTTGATCCTACTGCTAATGCTAAGTATGCAGAGTACAGTTCAGAGTACGATTCAACTTGTGCTGGTGGTACTACAACAACAAAGGATACTACAACAACAAAGGATACTACTTATGTAGCTCCTACAGTAGATTGTAGTCAACCTAAAGTTGGTTTTAGTCCTAGCTTTGATATGACAGCTAAAGCTAAATACGCTGAGTATAGTAGCAAATATGACGCTACTTGTTTAAGTGGTGGTGGAGGCACTGGTAATGGAGGCGGTGAAGACCAATGCACTGGCGGTAAAGTGCGTATTAATGGTGAATGTGTTTGTCCTTCCGGTACAACTGAAATAAATGATAAGTGTGTTTCTGTTAGTGGTGATGATACTACTACTACTACAGGAGGTGGCACTACTTTTAATTGTATTTCACAAAATAGACAAACAAATGAAGATGGCTCTTGTGGTGCTTGTCTTCCCGGTTACTCACCAGACCCTAATAATTTTGACCAGTGTGTTAAAGATGACACAATAATTACTGGAGAGCCTCCCGGTCCTACTACAGAAACTCCACCTTCTACATCTTCTAGTGGTGGCGGTGGTGTCGGTGGCGGCGCTGGTGGTATGTTTACAGGTACTGTATCAGGTATTAGTTACGCTCCACAAGCACTGCCCGGAATACAAACTCCTGCACCAGTAAATGCTATGGCATCTATTGAAGGTCTTATTGGTCGTATGTTGACAGGAAATATTTCATGACATATTTAGATATAGTAAACAACGTACTCAGACGATTACGTGAAGACACAGTAACAACTGTTAGTGCCAACACGTACAGTGCTATGGTTGGTGACTTTATTAACGATGCAAAGCACATGATTGAAGATGCGTGGGATTGGTCACATCTAAGAAGTACGTTGACTATCACTACTGCTGCTGATGATTATACATACTCACTAACAGGAAGCGGCGATAAAGGAAAAGTACTTAACATTATAAATGATACGTCTAATTTTGTTATGCAGTATCAACCTCAGACTTGGTTTGATGAACAGTTCTTTGTTCAAACTCCTGTTTCTGGTTCTCCTCAGTACTTTACTTATAACAGTGTAGACGGTAGCGGTGATGCACAGATTGATGTGTACCCTAAGCCTGACGGTGTGTACTCTATCAAAGTTAAAGTTGTACACAGAAACGTACCGTTGACTAGTGACTCTGACACGTTGGCTATTCCTAGTCAACCTGTTATTCACATGGCAGTAGCTTTGTTGGCTCGTGAACGTGGTGAAACAGGCGGTACTTCTGCTCCTGAATACTTTGCTATTGCAGACAGATATCTTGCAGATGCTATTGCTCTTGACGCACAAAGACACCCAGAAGAAACTATTTGGTACACACCGTAGGAGACGCTAGATGGCCCAGCCACTACAAAGCATTAACTTAGTTGCTCCTGCGTTCAAAGGGATCAACACAGAGGATTCTCCGCTTGCACAGGATACGTCTTTTGCGGAGATTGCAGACAACGCTATTATTGACAGACGAGGACGATTAGCTTCACGTAAGGGTAACGCTGTTTTAACTTCAGACAAGACTGTGCTGGGTACTGACTACCTCTCTAACATACATGAGTTTTACGACGGTGCTGGTAACGAAGTAATCTTTAGTACTGGTAACAACAAGATTATGACAGGTACGACTACACTGGTTGACGCAACTCCGGGGTCGTACACGATTACAGCTAACGATTGGAAGATATTTAACTTTAACGATCACGCTTACTTCTTCCAACGTGGCTACGAGCCTCTCGTGTATAGCAACAGTCTAGGCGCAGTAACTAAAATGTCCAGTGTTGCTGGTGCGTCTGTAACTTCTGCACAGTACGCCAACGAAGCTATAGGTGCTTACGGACGAGTGTGGTGTGTAGGTAACGCTACTAATGACAACACGATCTACTGGTCTGACTTGTTAATAGGACACGATTTCTCTGGTGGATCTAGCGGATCTATTGATGTGTCTAAGGCGTGGCCTAACGGGTTTGACAAGGTTGTAGCTATAGCGGCACACAACGGACTGCTAGTGGTCTTTGGTGAAAACAATACGCTGGTGTACGGTGGTGCAGAGAGTCCAGCAACAATGGCTATACAGGACACTATTCCGGGTGTTGGCTGTGTAGACAGAAAGAGTGTACAGAACATAGGAACAGACTTGTTGTTTTTGACACAGACAGGTCTTAGGAGTTTAGGACGATCTATACAAGAAAAGTCCTTGCCTATTACCGACTTGAGCAGAAACATCAAACAGGAACTAATTGCTAACACACTGGCAAAAACACAAGCAGTTAGTGCAGTGTACAGTCCTGAAAACTACTTCTATCTTCTGTGCTTTCCTGATCTCAACCTCGTGTACTGCTTTGATGTACGAGGCACACTGGAGAACGGTGCGTACAGGGTAACACGATGGCCTAGTGTGGACTTTAAATGTTTTCACAGGGACAGAAACGGTGACATATACATAGGCACAACAGCGGGTGTAGGGACGTACAACAACTACTTTGACAACGGTAGTGTCTATCGTTTCCGTTACTACAGCCCCGGATTGAGCTTTGGTGATCCGTCACGTATTAAGATGTTGAAAAAGATTAGACCTACAATTATTGGTGGTAACAACGCAGACATTTTTCTCAAGTGGTCTTACGACTTTTCAACAGCAACCAGCACTAGCACGTTTAGAACTAGCAGTGCTACACCCGGATTCTACGGACAGTCTGAGTACAACGTAGCAGAGTTTTCTGAAGAAGGTACAATCATTAGCCGTTCTTCTATTAACACGACAGGCTACGGCTCAGTAATTAGCGTTGGTCTTGAGACAGACATCAACGGCTACGCGCTGTCCATACAGGAAATGAATGTACTAGCACTGATAGGTAAAACGCTATGATGAATTATAATAAGAAAAGAGGTACTTACTAATGGCTGAAGAAGAAACTTCTGGACTTGGTAGTTTTTTAGGCGGTCTTCTTGGTCCTCTTGTTGGTGGAGCAGCTATTGCAGGTGGTTCTGCATTAACTAAATCTGCTTACGACAGGCTAGGAGAAATTGGAGAACAAGCTGTTCTAGGCACTAAGGTAGGCGATAAAGTTATTCCCGGTGCAATAGGAATGGCTGAACAAGCATTAGCTTTGTCTCAGTTTAAACCTTATACGTTGACCACAGGGACAGGTGGCACATTTGGATATACTCCAGAGCTTGATCCTACTACTGGTGTTGTTACTAGTTTAACTCCTAGTATGACTCTTTCTCCTGCTGAAGCCGCTATTCAAAACCAATTACTAGGAACAGCAGCTACACGTTTGTCTTCTGCTGGCCCTCTTGGTACTACTTTGTTAGGAGAGGCTGGTCAAGAAGCTATAACTGCTGGTCGTATTGGTCTTGGTGCTGATCCGTTTGGTTTAACTCAACAAGAAGCAGCAGCACAACAAGCATTTGGTCTTGGTGGTCAGTTCATGGGTCAGGCTGGTATGCCTATGGGTGCTAGAGAACAAGATGTGTACAACCGTATTAGAGCTACACAGCTTGGTGAAGAAGAAAGACAACGGCTTGCTTTAGAAGAGCGTCTGTTTGCTCAAGGTCGTGGTGGTGTACAAACATCTATGTTTGGTGGTACGCCAGAACAATTGGCTTTATCACAAGCACAAGAAGAAGCTCAGAACAGAGCAGCCCTTATGGCTATAGAACAGGCACAGGCAGAACAACGTCAACAGGCGGCTCTAGGTTCTCAGTTTGCTGGACTAGGTTCTGGTCTTGCAGGACAACGACAAGCGTTAGAAGCTGCACAACAACTGTCAGCACT
>Ga0222713_10003835_pt1 | contig 15337 bp, 24 predicted proteins | sample C33_649DmetaG_FD_165061 | JGI IMG/M metagenome (GOLD analysis project Ga0222713, IMG submission 165061) | Estuarine water microbial communities from San Francisco Bay, California, United States - C33_649D | ecosystem: Environmental > Aquatic > Marine > Unclassified | place: USA: California...
CTTGCCGAATCTTTCCCAATCCGCTGGAAATCTTTTGACTGGCAGGTCCTTATCGATTGCGTAGTGCTCTCCCAGAAGATCAGCACCCTTGGCTCCACCTGAAACAATCTCAACTCCTGGAACTCCTGAAATTAGTTTATCTACTTCCTCGCATAATAATTCATAGTTAGCGAAATTTCTTCCGCCTGCGATTATCAATTTCATCCTTGATCTTTCATTAGATGTTGAGGTAGTTCCGATTCATTGAACGCTCGACATATTCCAAAGTGGATCCATCGATTAATAAAATCGGTAGAGTATTCATTAGCTTCAGTAATGACCTTTCCTTTGATTGGGTCCGATGATGCCTTAACAATTTTTTCCTGACGTTTGCCTTCCGCAAACACAAGAACCATTCCTTTTTTCAGTTTCATTTGCATTGGTGTTTTCTGATCCAAAATACAATCTTCTAATCTTTTCGCCCAGTTCCATATCGTTTGGAATCGTTTGAATAAGCTCGATAACTTTTTTGCTGAAGACTTCATCGATTTTGCTCATAGTTTAATTATTATTTTATATGTACCCCCGGAGAGATTCGAACTCCCATCTGATGATCCGTAGTCACCGGTTCTGATCCATTGAACTACAGGGGCAAAATTGGTGATCCCGACAAGGCTCGAACTTGTAACCCCCAGCTTAGAAGGCTGGTGCTCTATCCAATTGAGCTACGGGACCATTTTTTGTTATTATACCAAAAAAGCGGAGAGCGGAGGGATCGAACCTCATACGTTTTACCGTACGTCGCGCTTAGCAGGCGGACCCACTCACCGTCGTGGATCACTCTCCATGGTACCTCAGGCCGGACTCGAACCGGCACGGACCTTACGGTCCACTAGATTTTAAGTCTAGCGTGGCTACCTTTACACCACTGAGGCATTCGTACCCAGAGTCGGACTCGAACCGACACGCCTTTCGACACTAGTTCCTAAGACTAGCGCGGCTACCGTTACGCCATCTGGGCAGATGGGGTGACCGATGGGAATCGAACCCACGACCTCTTGAACCACAATCAAGCGCTCTAACCAACTGAGCTACGGCCAACGCGGAAGAAGAGGGAATCGAACCCCCAAGGCTTTTACACCCAGCTGTTTTCAAGACAGTTTCCTCGTCCATTCGGACTCCTTCCAATTTTTCGAGGTCAGTGTTGGAATCGAACCAACTCCGCAGATTTTGCAGACCTGCCGGCCTCCACGACCGAACTGACCAAAAACAAAAAAGGCTTAAACGTTAGTCTAAGCCTTTATCTGTAATAGTTCCTTACTTTACATCACGGCTTAGACTTGTCAAGACTTAGTCTTAACGAGCGTAAACAAAGTGAATGTAAAGATAGTGTTTTCATGCTAATAATATACTATAAAAGTGGTATTCGGTTTTTATTTATCTTTTCTTTTTGCTAATTTTCGTTTAACCGCTTCTCTGGTTGATTCCATCTTCTTTGCATACGACGGATTCTTTCTCTTGTTGAAGTTGATTTGTTGGTTTAGCGAACCTGTGATCTTTTGCATATTACCACCCCTAGTACGGATTAACCAGTCAGCGAGTTTTTGAACTCCAAGTTCCTTGAATTTACCCTTTGCATCGGGTGCATCACTGTGATGAAACTTAAGTTTCTTCTTTTCAGATACGTTATCATCGTCATCCACGTTATCATCGTCGTCATCGTCATCGTCGTCCCAACGATCGTATTTTGAGGCTAGCGCATTGCTAACGATTTCTCTAGCTTTTTCAAAAAATCCGACAGAATCTTCGTATCCGGTGATCGCATCCATTGCCAGTTCAATCTCTTCGGCAATCTCGTCAGTTTGCATTGAACTAGGATCTCCGTTTTGGAAAAATTCGCCCCAGTCAAGATCATCAAGATCAAAAGTTTCCCAAAGATCCAGCTCTTTTTGACTGATGAATCCTTGTGCCTTGATAGTTGAATTGTCAAAGTCTATTGAAATTGTAATCTCTGCCCAAAAATCTCTTTCAATGTCTGGGTATCGATCAGAATCTATCCCGAAATCTTCAATGTTCATGTTCCAGCTTGATTCAAGTTTGAGCACGTTATCGTCAACTGTGCCGCCAAAGCCTTTAGCCAATTGGTCAAGATCTATTGAGCTAAATCCCATCGATCTAAGTTCGGCTGAGTCGTCATTGCTTAGATTCTCAATTACGAATTGTTTAAATGTCTTTACCATAGTTTACTTATTTTTATCCAGGAAAGTGAGCGTACAGAGTATCAACCTTTTCTTTGTAGTCCGGTGCGATTGTTATAAGCACATCAGCTAATAAAGAATACACGGAAACAAGTTCAGAGTACTCACGGTACTCACTAGTCGAGTTATCGTTTCTGAATAGTGCCATTACGTCAATCAAGATTTCCTCAAGCAGCTCATAAATTTTTTCAGCATCAACCTTTGCCGCGAATTCTTCATCGGATTCAACGTACTCAGCTTCGGTCTTTAAGTAATCATAGTAGTCTTGAGCAGAGTTCAATAGCGACTGCAGATCAGCTTGAGTGTCTCTAACTTTATGAGATTCAATCTCACTCTTGTCAATCTTCTCGACTGAGAATAACGGAACGGTTGCTATGTTCTCTTTTGAGTTGTGCAGTTTTACCTTTGCATATTCTCCCTCAATTGCGACAACTTCTCCCATTCCTCTGTAGGATTTTACTGAATCTCCAACCTGAATGTTGTTTGGATTCGGCTCCTCTTTTCTGTCAGGTCGATAAGATATTTCGAAGTTGTCTTCGAAGTCCTCAAATAGTTTAATGTATTTCATTGTATTTGATAATTAATTCTCCCAATACTTCAATTGTACCGACTATTCTTTGAAATTCCATTTGTTTTAATTTAATGGCTTTAGTTGAACCGTCAATTGTCTTCAAGTGTTCGGCTAATTCTTTTTTTGCATCAGCCACGTCAAATTTCCCAGCCGCTGCTTTTTTATAGTAAGGAAATTTTACCTTAAAGTGTTGATACGTAAGTAGAGCGTCTCCGCCCTTTTCCTTTGCATTCTGTGCGATCTTTGAAGCACCGGCTAGGCGAATCTTTGCAAATTCTTCCAATGATTCGTTTTTCTTTGCTTCATTGATGACGAACTCCTGGAAGCTGAATTCTGTCTTTATTTCTGAGTTTCCTCTAAGTTTTTGGTGTAAATCCCAATTGATTATTGACATTATAATATATTTGCATTTTTAGCCGCAGATTTGATCATATTGACCGTGAATTCAACTCTGTCTTCCTCAGGCTTTGCGGACTCCTTTCGGTTCTCAGAGTCTACCATGGACTTTAACAGTTTATCAAGATCCACATTTGACTGTTTAGCTCCTCTACTCGCGTCTCTGAATATCTGCAAACTACGAGCATCAATTTCTTTTTGCTTGGCCTTTTTAGCTTTTAACTTTTCAGCGGCAGCCTTTGAGCGTTCTTCCTTTTGTTCTGGAGAATCCTCAGCCCTTCCACTGTACTTAAGTAGAGAGTATGTTGAAATGTATTTTGCGTAATCCTTTAAATTTTCGTCTGTAAGCTTTGCCGCGATGTTATCAATGATTCCCTTTAGTGTAGTTCCACCGACTAGCATATCGTCAACTACCATGAAATATGGAGTTCCTGCAGTGATCACACTACTAATCTTATTATAATTAGGATTTCTCATCAACTCTTGATAGGCTTCAGCCGATGATTTGAATGCATTAATTATGTAATCATCAACATGGTGCCCAGGATTCAAGAGACGTCTTGATCCTGACCTAAGTCCTGATGACTTCTTAATGAACCCTGTAAAATCAGTGCTCTGTGAAGTTTTAGAGTTTTCCATTCCCGGCCATTCCTGAATCGGTTGGCCTGTGCGTTTTGACCAAGCCATTGCGGCTGGACCGTTCCAATATCCAGCAACGTGATTCTTTAGATAAGAATCTAATTGCTCTCTTGTAATAGTATCTGCTTTTGCATAGGCTTCCCAATTAACGATTGCTAATGGGTCTGCGTAAAAACGTTTCATCACGTCTATTACTTTTGCATTAGGATAGTAAAGTTCTTTGATTGTGTTAGCTATTCTAAGCGCCAACGGAGAAGATGATCCAGCTGGAATGATAACGTCGACTTTTCGACCTACTAGGTTGGCTGGATAGGTTAATTCAATCAACCTAGTTAGCTCTTCATCGGTTACTGCATCAGGTTTCTTAAGAGCATCCATTAGTTGGACTTTTGTTGCTCCGTCCGCCCTTTCCATAGCGTATCCACTGTACATTGCTACCTTCGCGTCAGCTACTTTATAATTAGTGGATTCTGCAGGTTTTGCACTAGCCAATTTGACAATATCGTCAGGCGAATCTAAATCAAAATCTATGCTCGGTCTTCCGTTAACGAGTTTAATACCCTCAGTTAAAAACTGGGAAAAATTCATCAAATGCTTCATAGAGTTATTTATACTCTATTCGGATCCTTGACTTAAATTCTTGTGGAAATTGATCGCCTGCGGACTTCATGAGATCCGCAAAGCACCCGTCCAAGAAATAGGTCACTGCCCAATCTTCCGGAGTTCTAATCGATCGACCGACTCCTTGCAAAACTGCAATAGAGGTCTTCCAGTTGTACCATTTTTGACTGTACTCCAGCTTTGCAGCAACGTACTTATCGCCAAGGTGAGGATACGGCACCTTTAGGAATATTTGGAATCTGCTATGATCATCGACCATGTTCAGACCCTCTAGAATGGAAGGCCCCATTAGGACCATGCCCTTCTTTTTAATCATTTTCTTTAGCGCAAGTTCCTTTTCTCCTGAGCCTTTATAGAGCAGAATGCGTTTCTTAACATCCTTGGGAAGACCGTTAAAAATCTTAGTATTCAATTCATACGAACCTGAATGGATGATCCCAGAGTCCTCAGAGTGCTCACGAATGATTCTGGTCACAGTATCGATTGCCCATTGTAAATTATCGTTCAAGAATCTAGCTGACATTTTCTTACCCGGGTAAAAAATAATTGGAGATCTCTCCCAGTTGAAGTGACTTTCGATCTTGAAGTACTTGGCCTTCTTGATTCCATGATTTCTCATGAAGTCTCCGGCACTACCCATCGTAGCCGTCATCAATAATTTGAATCCAAATTTCGTAAAGAAGTGCTTTTGTAGCAGGTAGTACTCATCAATGCAGTTAAAAGTGATTGATTTCTCTCCGGGGTTCTTCACAAGCTTTTCAAGGCCGACCTTGTCAATAATATCACAGTAATCTTCCAACTTACAGTGGACGTCCTTCACCCAATCTGCTAAGTTAAAAACTGCAAGCCATTCTAGTGGAATGTTCTCCTCTACGAATTCTTCACCTGCGTTTTCTCTAAGAGGAGCAGCCGACTGCACAAGCACAGATAGTAACTTAGTGACCTCTCTTAAAAGTTTAAGTAGGGTCGAGTGATCCTCATGCTCGTAAATCAGGTTAATTGCTCTCTCTAATCTCTTAAAATTAACATCTGGTGCTTTTTTACCAATGTCCTCAAGGCCTTCGGCCAGCTTTTGAGCCTTGCTAACTATTTCAATTGAAACTATTGGGCTAAAATGGCTCTGTACAATGTCTAGAAGCTTGTGAGCCTCATCACAGACGACAAAATCTCTTTGCGGAAAAGGCGAGCCTCTTCCAGTACCCTGCTGTTGGGCCTCAACGTAATTTCTTTGAATCAGAGCATAGGGATAGGTAAGTAGAGCAATAGGCGATTTAATAGCCTTTTTACGTGAGGTTAAGTAGCCGCAGTGCTTAAAGCAAGGCAAAGATTCCGCTGCTTCATAGGTTGTGCCCTTGTTCTTACACTCACCAACTGAGAATTTCTCACCATTCACCGCACATGTGTAATTATCAACTCCCTTGATGTTGCCCCAATTCCAGAGCTGCATTTTACGAAAGTCCTTTACGTACTGTTCATGCAAAGAAAGATCAGACGCTAAGATGTAGCCTCGATTACCCTTGAATGCCAAAAAATCCGCGAACAACATTGCAATAACTGACTTACCTGAACCGGTTGGAGCATCAAGTAGATAGATTCCGTTTGGATCCTCCTCATAGGCTTCAATAATATCAATGATTGCCTCTTGCTGTTGCGGTCTGAACTCCAATCCTGGATGCTTGCCCTTCACGAACTGTTCAAACTCTGCTTTTAGTTTACCCATTTTTCAATTCTACCGCTTTTATTAATAAACTTGCCGTTGCGTAGTTGGTTGCAATCGGAATGTTGTGAACGTTACATAAGCGCAACAGCATTTGCACATCGACCTCATGTGGATGTGATGAAAGCGGATCGATGAAGAAGATTACTCCGTCCACCTTGCCTTCCACTAGCTCTGCTGCGATCTGCGCATCTCCGCCCTGAGGGCCTGAGAATTTTCTTTGTACGCTAAGCCCTGCATGTTCAATGTGAGCGCCGGTCGTTCCGGTCGCAACGATGCTATGCTGCTTAAAAAATTCAAGGCGTTTCATGATGAATGCCACCATGTCCGCCTTTTTATTATCATGTGATATTACTGCTATTCTCATATTCTATTCTTCTAATTCCCATCCGTCTTCTGAGTGCATGTACTCGCAGCACGGATATTCTCTGCCCCTTTCATCAAGGTGGGTCCAAGTGTGGTCATCGATCCATTTAATCGGCTCGTCTTTTGGTCCTGGAACCATCGGATTACTATCAACATCCCCTGGCGGAAAGTAATCCTCTCTTCTAATTGAGTAGTAATTACACTCGCAACCTCTTGGTACGCAGTCATCGCATGAATTGGGATTTCCTCCGTCCGAGTATCCTGGCATATAGCACCAGGTCGCGATCTTTCCACAATCGCATAGTTCCTTACCAGCTATCGACATCAGTTAAGTCTATTTTTACCCTTGCAGTATGTGAGTATACTTCAATACCCTCTCCGATTCCATTCGGTGTAATCGACCAGGTTAGGAGTCCAATCTCTCCATAAATGGCTTTGATGTGAGTGCACCACTTATCAAACTTCTTTTGCTGCTTGTTGTTTAGCTCGAGTGTTATTACTTTGTTTGCCATTGTACTGTTTAAAAATTTTACTGAACTTCTTTTCCCAGGTTTTAATTCCCTTGAGTTTATCCATTCCATCATGCAGACCGGTCGCTAAATAGGCTTGAGTCTCGTCAGCCAGCACCTTTTCTGGATAACCTTCCTTGATTAAGAATTCATTTAATGCCTCGGTCAGCTTGGTCGGCACCTGCTTCAGCAGACCGGTCATGGCCGCTTTGTATTCTGGATCGGTAAAGAACCTTGCATGCGCCATCTCGTGATCCATTACCCATGAATCCAATGAGTCGACTCCAAGTAGGTAAAAATTACCTCTTCGTTGGTGTTGACGAATTTGCCACAAGATGTTCATCATGTGTTCGTCGTACGGCGTGACCATGTCAACGTCATAGTCTAACTGATCGTAACAGCCTTCGACCTCATTACTTGGCACATTGTAACCTGACCAATCCGCGGGATAGGAAAAATGATCCTTGCCCCAGTGCTTTCTGTATCGATTCATGTAGGCAAAAATATTGAAGTTACGACCTCTAAAATCCGAAAAAGCGGATTCATAATATTCTTGAGCTCTCAAGAAGAGCATTGCTCGATCGTAATCATCGGTCACTTGGACCGCGTAAATCTTGGGTGCAACCTCGTACAGTGAGTACGTTATGATTGGCAAATCTTCGGTGTGAGATAATAATTTCATTTTACAGATTAGTAGCGTTTTAGTTTACACATTATAAAAAAGGCAACCATTAGGCTGCCTCTCTATAATCTTCCAGTCAATACATAATAGATGGAGATCAGTCCAACGGCAACAGCAGTTACAACTATTATCCATGAAATGATTTTAGCTGTGTCCTCGACTTGTTTACGAGTTCGACCTTGCCATTGATTTCTATCCCATCCGTTTTCCATGAACTAGAATTTTTAACCTAAAACGTCTTCTTTTATAATTTCCATTTTATAAATTTAAAAAGAAGAGGGAGGAATCCAACCCACCGTCACGGCCATTATGGCTTGCTCTCATTGGTGTCACTGAGCTACTCTTCTTGGTGCGGATGAAGGGACTCGAACCCCCACGTCGTGAAACACTAGATCCTAAGTCTAGCGCGGCTACCAATTACGCCACATCCGCATTTTAAAGAACTATTTTTTATTTAAGGCTATTATACCCAATTAAACGGTGTGCGGTATCTGAATTCTCACACAAGTTTGAGGTTGATGTTCATTCATCAAGAAATTATTGATGTAGCCCATAATGTTGGCTGCTCCAATCGGATTCGCTGAGTGCACATAAACTTGTGGAAATCTGATCTGTAGACCAATCTTTCTAAGTCTTGAGGTATCCAACGCTTCTGGGTACAAATCGTAGAAATAATTAACCAACCATTTAGCACAATCGTATCCAGTTTTCTCTTTGATATTATTATAGTCAAGAGTGTAGTTGGGACTCACGTTATTGAAGTACTCTGACATTGCTGAGTCACCCAGGTCGTGATCCAATGAGATCATGTGAATGTTATCTAATCCAAGTTCTTTCACCTTGTCAACGAACTCCTGATAGTTTCTAACCACTATCCAATCTCCGCCGGCTGGATCAATTTTCGGTGTACGTACATCATCTAAGTAAATGCGAACTAATTTATTCTCCTCCATTTAGTAAAAATTTATTTGAAATTGCTTTGAACGAAATTTTTCGATCGTGACTTCTGATAACAACTCCCTCCCTATCAAAATTTGGATTAAGGGTTGATTTTGCATCAGAGTACTCAAGCAATTGATCTATTGTATTAGGCAAAGTGAATTCGGTTTCAACGATTGGAACAATTGGTAAACCCAACCCCAAGATTAATTTAGTAAACTCTTCGAATCCCAAGTATTCTTGAGTATCAATATTGAATGCATTGAAGAAGTAAACCGCTTGACCTCGTAATTTATACGGGTTCTTTTGAATTCCCTCACCTACTAATTCTCCTTGAATGCAGATATTGTAGCCAACTGACTCTAATTTAGACTTAAGCTCCATTTCTCTAGCGACTTTCCAAAAAGTATTTTCATCAGTCTCAAGCAGTTCCAAATTACGGGAACAGGCTCCAAACTCTCCGTCCTTTAAGTAGAAAGTGGCAGAAGACCCGTCCAGTTTCTCAGTTACGTAAAAGGCCTGATCTTTCCAACTTTCGTAATGATCGGTTAAGTTCTGTACGCGCTCCTCATCAGTCTTGTGAATGAATGATGGAAACATGCCTTTAACCTTACCCGCTAATTCTGCTGGAATTGGTGGTTCGTACTTAAGCACGCACATGTACTCAGTAACGTCAGCTCCTTCTTCAATGACTATTGCATTATCATAGGGTCCAAGCTGAAGTTGATCGCCCCAAGGCTGTTTACTGATCCCTATCTTCATTTCATCGTCCTTTTCCAGAACACTTAATGGTAAACACAGGCCTTGTGAAACTTGCCCTCTAAGCCTAATGGTTTTTAATCTGAATCCCTCTAAGTCTCCCATCTTTTTGTATGAAGATTTTCTTAGAAATTCAAATTCTTTCTCCATCGGTAGAAACGAATCTATTTCAAAGTAAACACAAAGGTCGCCCTCTGTGAATTCGCCTTTTTTGGCAACGACATTCCAGCTATTGATCTGAACTATTTCGATTGCATCAGCCCCCTCAATAGGTTTGATTGCACGGACTCTTTGAATGCTTGCTAATTTTCTTTCCATTGTATTTTTTACTATTATGTGTGTAACGGTTTACCCACTAAACCGCATAAAAATTCCGAAACTATCTCAGCTTCGGGATTTCTCCAAGCATGATTTAGATATACATCAGCGTTCTTATGATAGTGATAGTAGTTCGCATCCAGATGGGCTTGTGCAGCCTTTGCAGTTAAGAAACAGTTAGTGTACTCTGGTTCTAATGAATAAGAATATTCTTCGAGACCTATTCGGTTCTCATTGAACCAATCTGTTAAACTATCGTCGAACATTCGATCGTGCCAACGATTCCACATCTCTTTAATCTCCTCCTCATTAAATTCAATATCACTATCATTTAAGTACTCAATAAGCTGGTCAACTGTCTCAATCTCAATTCCGTTTCCTCTATCTAACCAGATTATCGTCCTTCCATTCAATTCAGCATCATATACCTTCTTCCAGTCTCTGATCTGAAACATGTGTGGCATTCGAGTACCTCTTGGATCTTGAGAGGTCATTTCGGTTGCAAGCTCTATCAGCTTTGCGTGCATTTCTTCTGATACTTCGATAGTTTTCATTATTTACGATTTGATATTAATACTGGTAACCATATAAAAATAAAGACCACACTAATTCCAAACAAGGCCCCGTACGTTGGAGTCGGAAATGATTTGTTACTTGCTCCAGCTAATGCACCGATAACGGTCATTACGGCTGCGATGTTTAAGCCTGGATGCTCCTTTAGTCTGTTAAGATACTCTTTCATTTTTTTTCCTATTGGTATTAAACGTTAATGTACCCCAACCGAGACTAATCCAAAATTTAAACCAGATGACTTCAACTCCTATCATTAGGTTTGGTGAGTGTGTGTCCTTCCATAACCACTTAGGCAAACCTTTGGTTGAGCCTATTGTTCGGTAAGTCTTCCACCAAATTCCCAAGTTTCTTTCGGTTTTCCACTTTTGTTTGTCCCACCAATTATGATCATTTTCCTTCTCCCATTGGTGTCTCAGAACAAGATCGATCTTAAGATGGCCCAGTCTAGCGTGAAGGCCGTGATTACTCTTTCTCATTGCTTGAGTTTTTGATTATTGTGTAGGTTCCACATGCCGTTACTACCTGAGGTTCTCCACCGCAACCACACTCGTTCTTAAATACAAGGCAGCCATTCGCGTCCTTTGTGTAGGAATTTGTCAAATATTGATTGCCTTCGCTAGTGATGGTGTACTTTGCTGGTTTTCCGCAACTTGCAACAATTGAAGCTACGAATAATAAAATTATTATCTTTTTCATATTAATCATTAAATAAGTTCACTAAGTAACTAAACATTTCAAAATAAGGATGGGTGTTCGTATCATCATATCCTAATTTTACCATGAAGTTATCATTCTCTTTCCTGTACATCTCATGCATTCGACTACCTGTCATCTTTGAGTACTGCACATTAGCGATACGATCGCATAACTTAACGAACACCGCACCAGGAGTATTTCTGATTCCTTCATAGTACTTGTCATTCGCACGTTCCTTACGGTTTTTACCTTTCTCATTCGTAACCGCATAAACGATATCTGCCGCCTCTTGACCAAGTACAGCCTTCACATCATTGTACGAAACTCGACAATCCTCAATCAAATCATGACCCCATGCTGCTCGCAAGCAAGCTGTTCTTAACGTGACCGTAACATCATTACCTCGATCAATCTCACGAATTCCTGTGAAGTAGTCGACAGTATCGTCCAATAGATGCTTGTACTTATCAGCGACGTGAGCTACCATTCGTAAATGGAATTCATAAGGCAAGTACGTATCGTACATGTGATTTGTTTCGGTGTGCTGATTAATGCACCATTGTGTTGTGTTCATATTATTCCTCCATTGTGGGTTTTAACCAAATCTTTGTCATAAGAATGTATTCAAATAGAGATGGGTATCTCATCAATATCTTGATAGTTTCGGCAGTATTGTGCTTGAAACATTTAAGCAGTTCTTCTCTGATTCTCTCGGTTGAGACGACCGGCATGAAGACTTCATAATCGAAGTGCTTAATGTGCTGATGCATGTCGGCTGTGATTACAAAGTCCTTAGTGACCATGAATCTGATCGCTCTTAAGATTCTCAAAGGATCGTCCTTAAAAGTAATTTCGCAAGGTAAAGGTGTTCTGAGAACTCCATTTTTTAAATCTTCAATTCCGTTGAATGGATCGATCAGTGCTCCATCCTCGTCCTTTGCGATTGCATTAAGAGTGAAATCTCTTCTTTGTAAATCATCGAATAGAGTTCCAGGCTTCACGATGGGAGTTCTGGTAAACGGTACGTATCCAACCTCTTTTCTAGCCATCACGAAATCCGCAACTCCCTGGTACTTGTGACCCTCTGGAAATTTAGCCCGGATCGTATAGCAGTCAGCGGTCACTAGAAAGATCTGAAACTTCTCACGAGTCAAGTAGTCAACTAGGACTTTGAATAGGTCGTCGGCTTCCGGAAACTCTTCAATTAAAGACTCCTTGGGCACGGCAACGAAATCAACGTCCTTTGACTGCAGGCCCAAGATTTCGTCTCTGACCTTGCCTCCTACCTCGTAAAATTTAAAAAATGGTTTCATATTACTTTAATATACCAACTATCTGCCTTCATTTGTTTCGTGATGATCGTTTGGCAAAACCAAGCACCTAATCGGACGGTCCCTCATGATCTTTGCGATCTCCTGTAGAGAGTAAGGGTTTAGATCGTTACCGTCCATGCCGACATCCATTGCCTTGCCATCATGTAGTTTATTCTCTGGGCCCAAGTGAACGTGGCCGTGTAGGTGAATGACTCCGCGGTTCATGTCGTGCCAGCTTGCAATTGGGTAATGACATAGGATCATGGTCTTTTTAATCACCTCTCCGGTATTTATTGAGTTGGGCTCGTTTGGAACGGTGATCTCAAGTCTCAAGTAATCGTGTACCGAACTGAACAACTTTCGGATTCCTCCCTTATCCCTCTCGATGTGATGGTCGTGATTTCCTAATAGTAGATGAATGTTCTTACACAGGATTCTCTCCCTAAACTCTGCTATATTCTCGTATCCTCCGAATGACCAGTCTCCCAAGTGGAATAGAATATCATCTTCCCTAACTAGGTGATTGATGTTATTGATTATGGTCTCATTCATCTGCTCTAAGGTATCAAAATCCCTAGTCTTGCTGGACTCAGGCCAATTCGAGGTTCCCCTACAGATATTTGAGTGTTTATAGTGAGTATCTGATGTAAACCATATACGTTGATGTGGCTGTAGTGTAATTTTCATGAGATTAATTTACCAAAACTTTTTCTAACCTAACAAAAAAAGCAATCTTTCGATTGCTTTCAGTATAACGATTTGCTAGAGTTATTTCTTTCTTATCGGTATCTTAACTGTCTTTGTTAAAAAACAGCCGTGATCGTCTTCTATTTTGATGCTGTAAGTTCCGGCTCTTATGTTGTCAGTCCAATTCATGTAAGGCTGGTCGTCTCTATTCAGAGTAGATCCGTCACTAGCGTACCAAGTAATTAGATAAGGTTGTAGTTCAGTAGTTCCACCGGTTACTTCAACAGCAGCGATCGCTAATTCGTCCAGTGTCGCTGGATATTTTTCAATCGTGAACTTAAGTTTAAGCGCTTTAGGTTCGGTCACCGTCACCTTAGTCGATTTGAACGTCTTGCCGTCGCGAGTTGCCGAAACTTTGTAGACTCCAGGTTCCAATCCTTTGAAAAAACCGGATGGATTAGAGTCATTGAATTTGCCTCTAGAGATTACGTACTTGTAGTCTCCTTCTGGGGAACACATTGCTTGAATTGAGCCGTCATTGTTTCCTTTACATGAAACGGTTTGATCAAGAAAAGCTTTAAATTCAAAATCTTGGGAATTTGCTTGAATTGCAGCGAATGCAATTAAAATCAGTAGTATAAATTTTCTCATAACGTTTTATTGTTATTTATTGATTTTTCATACTCCATGAACCGGCTTGATCATTTTTAACCGGTCATTAACTACTTTTGAAAAATTGACTTTAATTTATCAAATGCCTCCTCAAACTCAGGCTCAGAATTATAACGTAGAATCGCTTGGTGGATTCTCTTTTCCAATTTGACCAACTTCATGAAGTTCCACCATGGACAGGTGAGTAGCTCAATGCTAATCTTTTCAATCTCATGAGCTCTTTCCTGATAGAGTTCTGCCAATTTCATAAGCTGCATGACAACTTCAGTTCGTTCCTCAATCTCACAGTCCGCTAAGTAGAGAGCCCCAGCAATCTTCGTCATTTGTTCGGCTGTGAGCGTGTAATTCGCCTCATCGAACCCAACTGTTGCACCCCCGCTTGGATCAAAGCTCTCGACTATTAAGCGAGCTTCGTCTATTAATTTTTGTGCGTTTTTCATATATGTAAAGATTTATTTCCGTGTTGAGTGTAATATCTCAAATAGAGAGCCTGCTGCCTGATTCCAAATTCCCTAGTTAATAAATTAGCCGGAGCCCCTTCATTGACTACAAGCGTGACGTACCCTGCCATTCTTTGCGCGTCAAATTCCTTTGCTCGACCTTGCACTTTTCCAGTTTCCGGATCAGCGATCAATTTGATCGCATTCGTCAAGTCTTCAACTGTTTCGCAAAGATTAACGACTCTAAATTTTTCTAGTTCTGTCATTTTATCTGAATTTTGCATTATACATCTTCTTCCCAATTTAGGTTTCTAGCATGGTGCTCCATCATCCATTTGAATTCTTCAATTGGGCTTAGTCCTGCTGGCATTAATATACCGCCTTTTTTGATAACCGGCAGAAAACCTTTAGTGTCGCCTTTCTCAACCATCCACAGAAAATGACCGCCCTCTTTGGTCTTACCTAATACTAAATAGCCACTATCATCATTTGCAATGTCCATCACCGTGACTAGGTTACCGGCTAGTGCCTCCTTGTATTCTTTTTCAAGGTCGTGAGTTTCGCCAGTCAAAAAATTAAATTGAGAATTTGGCCATATCTTCGTATGCACGAATTCTCTGTTTATCCAAACGTGTCCTTTTGGGTCCATGGTTATCTTATTAGTTAATGTATTTAATTTTGGTTTTCATGATTGCGTGAAGCCGAGTTAGTTCCTGAATCTGCGGGCCGCCCTGACACTTCTTTCTTAGATCTTGGAACTCATTGTTGAATATTGATGTCAATTCGTCCTTGGTCTTTGCAGCATCAATTAGCTCTTCAACCGTTTCTGCATAGATCCAAAAAATCGTAGTTTTCCTCATCATTGACACCATGAGCATGGCCATCATGCCGAACAACAGGCCTGACATTGCTCCGATCTTCAAGCAGGCTTCGCCAGTTATGACTAGCTCTGGAGAGGTCGCGTCAATCTTTTGAAGAAAATAGAACAGTGAGGCAATCAACGTGCCAGTTAGGAACCAGCAAATAATATACACTTGCCATAAAGGCGATTTATCGAAGAATTGATTTATCTTGTTCATGAGTATTAATGTACTATAAAAACAAAAAACTGACTACTTAGTGTAGTCAGTGTTCATGATCTCAGTTGCATAAGAATTTACTATCGGTTGACCTGTATTGTAACAACCGAGCGCGACTTCCCA
>Ga0222713_10003836_pt1 | contig 15336 bp, 14 predicted proteins | sample C33_649DmetaG_FD_165061 | JGI IMG/M metagenome (GOLD analysis project Ga0222713, IMG submission 165061) | Estuarine water microbial communities from San Francisco Bay, California, United States - C33_649D | ecosystem: Environmental > Aquatic > Marine > Unclassified | place: USA: California...
CTGGTGATGGTAGTGGATTAACGGGAATTGCAACGGTACTCAACATTACAGGCAGTACAGGTACCAGCACGGTTAATCTTAAAACACAAGCATTAACTGTTAATGGTGGAAACGGAATTACCACCAATGCATCAGGACAAACGATAACTATCAGTGCACCAGCAGGTACGGTATCCGCATCATCACAAATTGATTATAACTCAATACAAAATAAGTTAAGTGGGGTTGTATCAAGTTCAACACAAGTAGCGCCATTACTTCCAGGTGGTACCGTATCATCTTCGGCACAATATCCTGGTTGGGTCACCGCTTCGTCACAAATTGATATTACATCAACCACTGGATATTCAACATTTAGTTCATCAATCGCAACAAAGAATGATTTACAAGATGTATCAATTTCTGCATTAAATAATGCAACAGGATCATACGCAACTACAGCATCTAATAGTTTCACAGGTGTTCAAACTATCACCAATACAACAAATAGTACCAACTATACTAGTGGTGCATTAGTTGTACAAGGTGGTGTTGGTATTACGAAGGATGTTAATATTTCCGGTAGTTTGACGGTTACGGGCTTATTGACCGCCGTATCAACATCTATTCAATATGTTACATCTTCACAACTTAATATCGGCGTAAGCAGAGTTACAGTAAATGACGATGACCTAGTAAGATTTGCTGGACTATCAGTAATTGATTCGGGATCAACATATGGTACAGGATCACTTCTTTGGGATAGTTTAAATAATCGCTGGATTTATGAAGCCGACGATTTAGCATACAATTCCGCAGTCATTATCGCAGGTCCAAAAAATACTGGAGCACTAGGTGGTGAAGTAGGGTTGACCGACTATCGTGTTCCAGTTGCACACGGTGATGACCACATTGATAGTAGACCAGAATCAAGTTCTATCCGTGTAGATTTCCCATCACGACTCACCCACATTGAATCAGGATTATATATCACTGGTTCAGTTACCTCGTCAGTAGGATTTAAAGGCGATGGTTCACAACTTACAGGAATTGTTACCACATTAACAATTACAGGTTCAGATGCATCCACCGATAGTGTTGATCTTAAAACATCTGGTTTGACATTTGCTGGTGGTAATGGTATAACCACAACAGTAGCAAATGATACAGTAACTATCAGCGCACCACTTGGTACTGTATCAAGTAGTGGTCAAGTTAAAAATCTATTACCAACGGATACAGTATCCAGTAGTACGCAAGTTGTAGGATTTTTGCCTGGTGGTACGGTATCTTCATCAGCGCAATATCCTGGTTGGGTCACGGCATCAAGTCAAATATTACTAAATAGTATTACTGGTGCAACATTTAGTAATCAAGCATTCTTGTTCCCACAAGATGTAACACTTACTGGTGATTTAACGGTCGCTGGTAACGACATTAAGAATAATAATGGTACCGCCGTAATTACCTTTGCTGGCACTAGTAATAACGATGTTCGTTTGTGGTCTGGTGGTGCATTGGATGTACAAAGTGGTGAAATTCGCAATAATGGTACCACTGCTATCCAGATGTCTGGACAAAATGTTCAGATTATTAATTCGGGTAGCATGAATGCTGCGAAGATTAATAACACATATTATTCGGGCAGTACTCCTACCGCTATTATTGGTCCAGTCAGTAATCAAGTGGTCGCCACATTAAAAGCAGCAGATTTTGACGCAGCACACTTTGATTATGTGGTCAAGGACGGCACCAATTACAGAACAGGTGTTGTTATGGCAGTATGGGATGGTTCCAATGTAGAATTTACAGATACATCAACTAACGATATTGGTAATACAGCAGGTGTATCATTCGCTGTAGATATCAGTAGTGGAAATGTACGATTGAAGATTACAACGGATACAGGAACTTGGACGCTAAAAACAACAATACGAGCACTGTAAGACTATTTATCTAGTATAACGGGGTGGGTACTAATTCTACCCACCCCGTATTTTTTAAAAACACCTTTGGAAATGTGAAAAAGGGATAATATGGCAAATGAATTTATTGCCCGCAAAGGACTGATATCCAGCGGGAGTATTAATGTATCGGGTTCGGTTACGGCATCATATTTCAAAGGTGATGGTAGCCAACTCATAAATTTACCAGCATCGACAGTTCTTAGTAGTTCTGTTAATATTGATACATACACATTTGTCGGTAATGGATTAACCACCAATTATGTATTATCCCAAAGTTATGATGTAAGTTCATTGTTGGTATCGGTAGAAGGACTTTCCCAAACCAATATACAAGATTATACCTTATCGGGTACAACGCTTTCGTTTGTTGCAGCACCACCATCAGAATCAAATATTTTAGTAAAGGCTTTCGTAAATGTAACCCAAAATATGACGGGTTCATTTAGTGGGTCTTTTTTTGGTATAGTAACATCTGCCAGTTTTGCACAAACTGCTTCATACGCATTAAACGCAGGGGCAGGAGCAGGCTTCCCATTTAGTGGATCAGCAGTTATAACAGGTTCACTACAAATGGTGGATACCGCAAATCGTGGCGGTATTACAGGATCAGTGAGCGGTGCATTAACAGGCACCTTCCCATATTCTGGATTAATAGGCACTCCAACACTCGTATCAGCATCGTCGCAAATTGATTACGATAGTATTCAAAATAAATTATCTGGGGTAATTAGTAGTTCTACCCAGTTCAATGCATTAACAGGAACATCCGCATCATTTGCTACGACTGCATCGGCAGCAACAAGTATTACTTTCGTACCAACATCAGCGTCATATGCATTAACGGCATCATTTGCATTAAACGCTGCTGGTGGTGGTGGGGGTGGTGCATTATCATCGTCGGTGGTCACAGAAAAATATAATTTTATTGGTGATGGAGTAACCACGGTATACCAAGTATCCAAATCCTATAGCGATCCATCGGTATTTATCACAGTCGGTGGTGCAGCATATATTAGTCCTGATGATTATTCTATCTCGGCATCAACTATTACTTTTACCGAAGCACCACAATCATCCTCAAACATCTCCGTAAAAGCATTAATGAATGTTGCACAAAATGCAACGGGATCATATTCAGGATCATTTACGGGTGACGGTAGAGGATTATTTAATATTTATGCGCCGGTCCAAGTAGATACTTATACCTTTGATGGAAATGGATCAACAAAAATATTTAATTTATCGTCATCGTATAATACCAATGCATTAATGGTGTCGGTGGATGGTATGGTATATTCCGTTCCACAAGATTATTCCTATGCAGGAACCGCGGTGACCTTTGTAGATGCTCCGGGTTCTGGATCAAACATACTGGTCAAAGCATGGGTCAATGTGACCAATGCAACGGGGTCATACTCTGGATCATTCACGGGTGATGGTAGTGGATTAACCAATATCCCAGTATCCATGACTGTGGATTCCTACCAATATACGGGTGATGGAACTACTAAGAATTTCACGGTTTCTCGTTTATATTCTCCATCATCGTTACTCGTATCAGTGGCGGGTCTACAATACGCCGATACGACCGACTATACTTACTCAGGATTTACTGTATCCTTCTTATCCGCACCACCATCAGGATCCAACATTCTCATTCGTTCTTATGTAAATTCTACTTCACAGGCAACAGGATCATTTAGTGGATCATTTATTGGGAACTTTAATATTGTTACATCATCGGTCACATTAGCCCAAACCGCATCATATGTTACCGCGGCAGCGGGGGATTCGGTCAAAGTAGGTAATGTGGTGTATGGTGGTACAAATCAACAATTCGGGACAGGATCAGGATTTAATTTCTTTACACCAACGGGTAATGGAGCAGCATATTATCTCATTATTAATGGAAAAGATGTCGCAGATGGTACATCACCAAACAATTCATTTATGGATGTAATGATATTTCAAAACCAAGCAAGTCCTGTATATAATGTAATAACATCAACGACCACCAAAGGATCACCAGGAGCACGAACATATAGCACCAATGCAGGAAGTGTTCGTATCGCAATCGCAAATGGTACCAATTGGTATGTTGATACGGCTGCTACAAAATTTGGATCTTAATTTTAGGTAATTTATATGCCAGCAAATACAATATTTAACGGGGATGTTATAGGAACTTCGTCGGTTGCTTCGGTAGTAATACCGTCAGGGTTACCAACGGGTATAGTGTCGGCATCTACACAAATTAATACAGGATCATTTACTGGATCATTTGTAGGAGATGGTAGTGGATTAGTAAGTGTGCCTACACCAACTACATATGGTTCGGTAGGAACCTATATACTGGCAACCACATCAGTGAATTCACAAACTACAGCATCTGCCGGTACGGTAATATCGGGTAGTGCGTTAAGTTTTTATAGCAGTAGCAACAGTGATCAGTATGTTGGTGCAAATGTTTTATACCAAAGTTCACAGGCTAGCGCTAACACACGATTCGACGGAACAGGCACTAATACTGTATCATTGGGATTAGGTGGAAGTTGGAGATTAATGACAAATATTATAAACTCTACGGGGAATCAACGAACTATACCAGGTTTTTTTGTAAGAATTTCATAATGGAGATGTTATGTATAGTGATGTAAAAAATTTACAATGGGCAAATCCCGAACATACTATGATAAATTGTGAAGTTAATTTTCATCATTTACAAGAACAATATGTGCAGTTCACTGCTATTCCAACGGATACCGAAGTTTATGGTAAAGAAATATATATTAGGGCTATAAATGGAGAATTTGGAGAAATCAAGGAATATGTGGCACCACCACCAATTGAACCATTACCACCATTGACCGCAGAACAAAAATTGGCAAACGCAGGATTAACCGTTGATGAATTAAAAATTTTATTAGGTTTATAATATATGCCACAAACATTTTTATATGGTAGTTTAATACAAAGTGGAAGTATCCCCACAACCGCATTAGGTGGTGGTGTGGTATCTTCGTCTGCACAATTACCTAGTGGATTATTGTCGTCGTCAGCACAATTACCTAGTGGATTATTGTCGTCGTCCGCACAATTACCAGCCGGAATAATATCTAGTTCTACACAAGTAGTAACAAGTCTTGTGGGGCAAGCAATTACCGCAACTAGTGTAAGTGGTTCGTTAGGATCATTTGTAGCAAATGTGAGTGCATCCTCCTTTAGCGCATCCAGTAATATTACAGCATTTGGGACAATTAGTGGATCATCAGGATCATTTTTAGGTAATGTTGTTATTGGACCATTATTCCCACCATCCGCATCACTTCATATTTCTGGATCTGCCATGATCCAACAAATTATTGAACGAGTTAATGTTACAGGATCCGCACCCCCATCCACATTAAATTTTGATACCACTAGTGGATCTATTTTATATCGTAGCGCCAGTACGGCAAACGCATGGACATTGAATTTCCGTGGTGATGTTAATACGACTTTAAATAGTATTATGTATAATAATCAAAGTTTAACACTTGCCTTGTTTGTATTCCACGGAGCAACCCCATATTCCGCATCTGCATATCAAGTCGATGGTGTATCGGTCACCCCACGGTGGTTAAACGGACTAGTTCCCACGGCAAGTGCAAATAGTACTGACATTTATAGTTTTACAATTTTAAAAATTGCCAGTGCATCCTATAATGTATTTGGCTCACAAGTGCGGTACGCATAATTATGTCACCATTAATAGGAACAACAGGTAGTGGATCGAGTAGAGGATTGGGAACATTTAGACGATTTATTGCATCGGTAATTGCAACATTATCAGGTCGGTTATACATGTGGGGTGCGAATTATTACGGCACAGGAAACGGATCTGGTGATTATTCATATACGGGTAGTACCTTGGGAGCTTTTGGGGCAGAAGTAACCTGGACTTCTGTAACAGGTGGAGGATCTGATATGGGTGGAACAAATGCTCATTCTCTTTTTGTAAAAAATAATGGTACTATGTGGGCAGTAGGATATAATGGTAATGGATTGTTTGGTGACGGTACGGCAACTTCTCGCTCCTCAATTTCACAAGTAGGATCTGCAACAAATTGGGCAAAGGTTGTAACGGGATTAGTTCATTCAATGGCAATTACCACTAGTGGTACTCTTTGGGCGACGGGATATAATGCGTTTGGACATTTAGGATTAGGTGACGCATCTCAGAGATATTCCTGGACACAAGTTGGAAGTAGTACATGGACTGATGTTGCATGTGGAGATTATCACACATTAGCCATTAAAAGTGACGGTACATTATGGGGTTGGGGATATAATTCAAATGGACAAGTAGGAGATGGAACTTTTACGAACAGAAGTAGTCCAGTACAAATCGGCAATCGTACTGATTGGGTAAAAATTGCAGCGGGATATTATGGGAGTATGGGAATCACGGCAGACGGAAAAATGTGGGCGTGGGGGTATACCTGGAATCTCCCAACCGGCAACTATTCTTATAATTCCCCCGTACAAATTGGATCTGATACTAATTGGTCAGCGGTATCGTTAGGATTTGGTCACGGCCTTGCTATAAAAACTACAGGAACTCTGTGGGCATGGGGATATAACAATGACTATGGACAACAAGGTAATGGTGCTTTCAGTTATGCTCTAACTCCTGTGCAAATTGGATCTTCCACAAACTGGTCAAAAATATCTACGGGATATGTTTCATCTTTTGCCATCAATACTAGCGGAAATTTATATGCCTGGGGATTAAATAATCATACTAATTATTATTATGGACAACTACAATATGGGTTGGATTGTTTTAGTCAAAATTACAATAAATCACTAGGATTTGATAATTCATATCAATATACATACACAGAATCAGGATATGCGTGGTTTTGTGATCAGAGTTATCAATGCGATGGTGATGTTGATGGTGTTCCAATTTGTTATAATTATGACACGGGGATGTGTGATGCGTGTAATGGATGCTATAGTTTTTATAGTCCTACATATAGATATTATTCAACCAGCATTCAATGTTATAGCGGGAAACACCCATCTCCTGTATTAGTTTCGTCAGGAACAGGAAATACATTTCTTGATCTGGCTAAAGCAAGTTCTGGGTATCATATGGCTGCAATTCGTACCTCTTAAAAAAGGATTTTTATGAAATTATATTGTAAAATAGAAAATGATGTCGTAGTATCAGGTCCAGGTTTGTTACCGGTTGATTTGGGAATGAAATCGGATTTTGAATTATTAGAGCTGGGATGGAAGGTAGCTGAACGAATCGTACCGGAAACATTTGATGACTATGCGGAAGTGATGTTACCTTTGGAATATACCATTCATCCATATAAAGTTGTGGTTACCTTTAATAAACGCAATAAAACTAGTGAAGAACTAACACAACAAAATATAGATAAATTGGCAGAATTAAAAAATATTCGGGACACTTTGATTGTTGCATGTAATGACTTTATCAATAATACCGAAGAATTCAATAAAATATCCCCAACGGACAAAGATACATTATTAGCATATAAAGAACAATTATTGACTTTATTATTTGAGGATGTAGACTTTCGAAATGTAAGAATTCCTGAGTTACCTGTACCATTACACGCCCCGATGCCAACTATTAAACAATAAGACAACTATTTATAGATATTACATTTAGAATAATATATACTATGCCAAATACCCGCATACCAGGAAAAATTATATTAAGTGGAAGTATTCCCACTACCGCATTAAGTGGTGGGGTGGTTTCCAGTTCAGCACAAATTAATACGGGATCGTTTAGTGGATCTATTAGTAATGCCGAAAGTGCATCGTTTTCCACCACTGCATCATTTGCGGCAAGTGCGGCGGGAACATTAAGTAACGCGGAAATTTTATTCTATTCAAATTTTTAAAAGATATTTATTTATTGTACTAAATAATACCGAGGACCAATTATGCCAGATGGACGGTTAACAACAGTTGCAGTAACAGCATCAAATACATGGACACAATTGTATACCGTACCCGCGGGAAAAACTGCGGTTGCTAATATCAATGTGGTCAACACCACTACCGCAGTACCGTCAGTATCTCGAATTAGTCTAATTGCTACTTCAGGATCATACACAGGACTGAGTGGTAGTGCTATTGCTGGTACTACTTCATCCACTGTTGGATTTACACTGCAAGAAGTATTTGATATCAACGCAAATGTCGAAACTTTTGTAATGACCAATTTGTCTGGCTCCTCGTTGGCAACGGTAACACAGTCCTATACACTTGGACAATACGATTATGTTAGTCCCAGTATTGGATTGGAAAGTAGTAGTTTCCGTGAAGTTATTGTTCCTGTCAGTGGTACAATTTTCCCATATATGCCAGTTGCACCCATTTCTACATCTCGTAAAGAGCATGTAGCTATTGGTGTTCGCGGTATGGTATTTAACACGGTATATCCACGATTAAGTCAATCGTTAGCACGAGATTACTGGTACTGGCAATTCCAAGAACCAACTTCACAACCATTACCCGCAAACATTTCTGGATCATATCGTCGTATTAAGTACATTAACGGCATTCATTTTATATTAACCAATAGCGGTAGTTATGCGGTTCGTGATTCCGATTGGCAATCATTTACTCTAGCCAGTGGTGATTTCTTAGATGTAGATTATAACCCCACATCCAGCACCTATGCGTTTGTTGGTGTGTCCGCATCACTGAGTACGGTCTTTACATCGTCCGTAGGAACTTCCTCATTAACAACTCCTACATTCAGTCAACCCTCAGCATCAGGGGTATTCTATACCATCGATTGGGTACCTCCAATATTAAACTCGTGGTATATTGGTTCTACGCATGGGGTCTTGTCATCATCTAATTTAACCACATGGGGATCAGCAAGTATTTCGGGAGCAGGGGTTATTGTTAATAGTACAGACGGTAATTATTTGTTAACATATTTACCGACACGTGACATTAACATTTACGCACCCGCAAATACAGCAAGTGCGAATGTGTTTTCATATTTAACAGGATCTCGATGGATTACGGTACAACCCAGTGGTGCAAACGCCAGAATTACTGATGCGGTCGAATATAATAATACCTTTGTTTTGGTAGCAGGTAGTCAACTCTATTATGTGGATCCTAGTGTACCACAAGCACAAGCAACAACTACTGGACCGTTAATTACGGTGAGTCCAACAATTCAAACAAATGCTGGAAATATCACATTAATAAAAACTCCTGTATCGGCCAGTTCACCAGTATCACAGTCAATCATTATTCGTAAACCGAGTACTGCTCTTGCAGTTACCGCAGCAAATCCACCGTTTCGTACAGAAATTACTTTACCCGTGGCAACCATCCCACCAGTAAGTAAATTATCCGCACGACCATTTTCCTATAGTTCTAGTGCAGGTGGTACTCCCACTACATTAACAACCAGTCCAGGAAACTTTACAGGTGCAATTCACGAGGGAATAATTGTTGCTACCAGCATGCCTCGGGTAAGAAAAATACACGGATTGATAAAAGTTAATGGAGTTGTTTCCAACGCACGAGCATCGGGTTCGGTTGTAGCTATTGGTAGACAAAATAAAATGTTTGATATTTTAAGTACTACTCCATATAGTTATGTTACTAATTCGTTTGGTGGGGGTGGCGTCATCTCCGGCCCAATTCCATACAGTGGTGATTTAGATGTAACAGCATTTACGACATACGCAAACAACAATTATCAAGCTGGCGTGTTCCCTGTTAACCCGCAAGGATCTGCATTATTTTTTATGAATAAAGGTCCATTGGGGTTCGGAACATTCGCGGGACCAGAAGCACGAACACCATTTATAAAGTCTACAATGGGTGGACCACAAAGTATTGATGAACATACGCATATTATTCGATATGTGCAAATGCCGTATTTTAATTATAATGTTCCTATTGAGTCGGCAAGTAGACATATTAGTATGGTGGTTATACCCAAAGCAACATATTCGTCATCTACATTTTTATCTACATTTACAAGTGGTGGACTCGGAGTAGTAACTTCTAGTGTATTAATCCACGCGGCCTCAACAGCCGTCGCGGGTGTCGCACCATCGCAGTATCCAATGTTATTAACAACCCCGTCGCAAAGTAGTGGAAAATATTTCTTACATTCAGTATCTACTGCAAGTGGAGCACCAAAAGATACAATATTTGATTACTTACCATTTAACGCCAGTAGTCCGTGGATGGACGGTGGTAATGCCAAGTTTAACGCATATGCTCAATTAGGCGCCAGTTTAGCGCCCCAACCATATTTAGATGATGTATTTGTTACACTGCATAGTGGAAGTGTTACAGTTGGTCGTACATTTAATAGAGCGGTGGTCGCGGACACCAAAGCATCGTCAATACAAACATTTGATATGCTTAGCAGAATATCAGCATCCGCAAATACCCCATATAATATTATACCGTTTGCGGTAGGAACACCAGTTACTTTTGCTGGGACTACTATCAGTGCAGAGTCAGCATCGGGATTATTACCGTTATTGGTATCCACCAACCTAACAGGATCTGCACAAGTTCGATTGTTACGACAACATGGTTGGCCCGATTCCGGATACGAAATATTGTCCGCATCATATGGATATCCATCAACAATATTTGGAACATTTACGAGTTCTATTATTGTGCAATTTTTTGATGCCCCGTGGCGAGCAGTAGCAAGTGGTAGTGATGTAACCGCAAATTTAATTGTTAGTGGAGGAACAGCTAATCCTGTGAACTTCTTATATTCCCGAGGTTCGTCAAATGTCTTAGGTATTCGCGGTGGAGTTATACCATCTACCACAACTAATTTTTGGAGTCGATTAGCAGGCGCATCATCGCCCGCCTCACCAATCACCACCGAAACAGGGTCAGAACATTATAGCGCAAGTGCTTTAACAATAGGAGATTATTTCCCAACAGCATCAACTCAATACATTGTTGGAAATACAAAATTGCTTGGCATTGCTCGTGGATTTTACGAAGTTTCAGGAAGCACAGGGGTTATTATTTTCGCAGAATCAGGATCAGGACGAGTATCCGTATCAACCGATACAGGATATAATTGGACAGTTGCTAACACAGGACTCCCAACAGAAATTTCTACCTATGTTAAATTAAATGATTTGACCTATCGCTTCTTTGATCAAAATATGAGTGCAAGTTATACGGCAGATTTACGAAACTTTACACTAGTTACACAAAGTTTTGATCCAACAATTTTTGGTAATTTAGAAAAATGGAATGTGGTCAATTATGTTACCAGTTCGGTAGTAACAACATTCCATTCGTATATCGCATCAGATAATGGAAAAGTGTATCGTATTATTCCATCAGGAGCAATTACTCCAGCAACAGCATCAAGTGGACCACCACAAAGTGAATATTTGGAATTTGGAACCGTATTAACTACAAGTGGTAGTATTTTAAGTCGCAAGGGGGAAGTCTTGGGTGCAGGAATTAGTTTACAAATTTCCGCATCAAACCCAGTATCAGTCAACATCACTGGATTTGAAAAGAGTAATTAATTATGAGCAGATATTTAAGTCCGTCAAATGAACCTGATGAACAAATCATGAGTACGCTGTCTAGAATTGAAGGCGCGTTAATTGATTTGTTTGTAATGGTACAAGATGTACAAGCTAAAAATAATCAATTAGAAACACAACTCAATACCTTGGTCAGTGGAAGTACGCCATCAGACACACCACCAACAGAAGATACACCACCAACAGAAGAACCAACACAGGAATAATATATGGCAGGCAGAACAAAAATATACGGAACAGAAATACGATCAGGTAGTATACCCACATTTGCATTAGGTGGTGGGGTTGTGTCGAGTTCTGCTCAATTACCAAGTGGTATCGTTTCAAGTTCAACGCAAGTACTTAATGTACTACCCGCAGGTACAGTATCCAGTTCTACACAAGTATCATCAAACCCAGCAAATAATATATTTTTAGCACAAAACCTCGGAGGCTTTTAATTTATGCCACAAAACACAGCACCTATCTTTCCACTCACTCCTCGTGTTTCATGGGTAACTATGAGTGCAGCAAATACGGCAACGGATGGAACAGGAACGGTGGCAACGGTATTTGCCGCACAAGCAAGTGGGTCACGCATTGATTATATCAATTGTTCGGCAACAGGTAGTACCGTGGCCTCTGTACTTCGAGTATTTTTAAATAATGGTGGTACGAGCAGCGTAGCAATTAACAATGCCTTATTTACAGAACAATCACTCCCTGCAACGACCGCAAATAACGCGGCTCCAATTGGACCACAATTAGTTGTACCAATTAATTTGTCGTTACCAAGTGGATCAAAAGTCAATTTAACACTAGGTACAGCCGTTGCATCGGCGTGGTCATTTGTTGCGGTAGGAGGAGATTACTAATGCCGATTTCACCATATATTGGTATTGTACCAGGGTCTATTGGAAGTTTCCCACAAGCCGGTGTACGACCAAAACAAACAAAATACGCAATATTTTCATCATCCGGTGTATGGGTGTGTCCCCCAAATGTATTTAGTGTAAATTTTACGATGTGTGGGGGTGGCGGTGGTGGAGGCGCAGGTGATGGTGGAAGTAATGGTGGTGGTGGTGGTGCCGGAGCAATGACTATTAATGATTGTCCAATAACTGTTATTCCTGGAACAACATATACTATTACTGTCGGCGCCAATGGAACAGGGGCTACCGCTGGTAATAATAATGCAACTATGGGTGGAGCTTCAAGTATTGTTGGTGGCCTTATTAACTTATTTGTTAGTGGTGGTCGTGCTGGTATTGTTGGTGGTGCTGCCACCGCGGTCGCCGCCGCAACAGTGCCAACTCAATTTGTTGGTGCAGTCACAACTCTACTAAGTAATCTCCAAGTAGTTGCTGGCGGGCAGGGCGCCACGACGAATCAAAACGGTGGTAATTCGGGGTTTTCCTTTGGAGGATTTGCAAACCCTAACAGCTTGGCTAATGGTGGTGGTGGTGGTGCTTCTTTCTTAGGAAATGGTGGAAATGGTGGAGTTTCAGCAGTTGGAGGAACACCTACGGGATATGGGGGAGGTGGTGGTGGTGGTAGTTCTACAAATAACGGAGGAAATGGTGCACCTGGAGTATGTCAATTAGTTTGGTTAGAGGGAATATAATATGGCAACCTTTGCATTAATAACAGGAAATACGATAACTAATACGGTCATATGTGATAGTGAACAATTGACACAACAATTGTGGCCTGATATGTTATCCATCAATATCGATACCATCACACCAACACCAGGTATAGGATGGACCTATATGACAGGATCTTTTGCTCCACCTGTAATTGAAACACCACCAATATCATAATTGAGAATTATACATGACCACAACCAAACTCACGGGTACAAGTATTCGTTCAGGAAGTATCCCCGCTACCGCATTAGGTGGTGGGGTTATTTCCAGTTCGGTACAACTAGCGACTACATTGCCAGGTGGGACCGTATCGAGTTCTGGTCAAATTGATTATAATTCCATTCAAAATAAATTATCTGGGGTCGTATCGAGTAGTGCCCAAGTGCAACCATTGTTACCCAATGGATCAGTATCCTCATCAGCACAATACCCAGGTTGGGTGACCGCATCTAGTCAAATTGATTATAACAATATTCAAAATAAATTAAGTGGTGTTGTTTCATCATCTGCTCAAGTACAACCATTACTTCCTGCAAATACAGTATCTAGTTCTGCACAAGAAGTTGCAAATTTACAAGGTCAACGATTAAATCTTTCTGGTTCACAATTCACAGGTATCACTTCGGGTAGTGGGTTGGCATATAGATTCGTGGTTCCTGTAGGTAGTAACTTGTACGCAACATAATAAAATTATATATTATAACATTTATGAAAAAAGACACCTGTTTAAAGGTGTCTTTTTTGTTTATTCCATATAAAAATGATATTTATGTGGGGAGTTCTACACTTTATTTGGATTGACTATGAGTATACTAAAAGTAAATGATATCCGCCGCGCCACCACGGGTAGTTCAACGCTGGTATTTAACGATCCAGTTACCATCACTTCGGGAACTATCTCTGCAAGTGTATTAGTGGGTAGTTTACCTGGGGCTGTGTCTATTGGGGACGGTACGATTGGTAAAGAAAAGTTGACCAATGATGCACGAGATTGGGTCAATATTCTTAATAAACCAAATGGATTATTAAGTAGTTCTACCCAATTACCATCGGCGGTGTCAGGAACATTTATTAGTCCAGCAGGAATTACCGCATCAGGAGTAATTTTCACTTCAGGAACATTTAGTGGTAGTGGTGCTGGATTAAGTAGTATTCCCAACTCTGCATTGGTCAATAGTAGTATTACCATTAACGGAACATCAACCGCACTGGGTGCAAGTAGAACCCTAGTAACAGCAGATATATCGGAAAGTACGAATTTATATTATACCGACGCACGAGTTAAATCAAAATTAAGTGCAGAAGCGGTAGTCAGTTCCTCTGGACAAATTAATTATCAATCCGTAACAGGACAACCATCGGTCAATACTCTTGGATCGGATGGTAATAAATCCTTTACCATTACCACCGGAATTTTCGTCACAGGATCTACAGGTATTGATATTACCAATGATAGTGTAAACGCGAAAGTAACAATTAAAACTGTTGGTGGAACCGTATCATCATCTACACAAATTCAAGCAGGATTACCTGTTGGCGTAGTGTCAAGTTCCGCACAATATCCTGGATGGATTACTTCTTCTACACAAGTAATACAATCATTACCTACAGATACGGTATCATCGTCAACACAAGTTAAGACATTCTTACCAAATGGAACCGTAAGTGCATCTGCACAATATCCTGGATGGATTACCTCATCAACGCAAGTAGTACAAGCACTACCAGGTGGTACAGTATCATCCTCCGCACAATATCCTGGATGGGTCACCGCATCATCACAAATTGATGTTCGTAATACAGCAGGTATTGCAACCATCGCAACTACTGGTTCTAATATCTTTATTGGTAACCAAATAATGTCTGGGTCTGTTACCGTAACAGGTAATTTAAATGTATTAGGAAGTTCATCTATTCTTTATACTACCGCATCAGAACTTATTGTTGGTGACAATAAGATCGTAGTCAACTCAACCGATGCGTTGCGATTTGCTGGATTACAAATTATTGACTCTGGTTCAGCATCACCAACCACCGCATCGTTCTATTGGGATGGTTTAAACCATCATTTTATATATGAAAATTTAAGTGGATCTAGTTATAATAGTGCAATCATTGTGGCTGGACCAAAACATACAGGAACATTAGGAAGTGAACCAG
>Ga0222713_10003838_pt1 | contig 15327 bp, 14 predicted proteins | sample C33_649DmetaG_FD_165061 | JGI IMG/M metagenome (GOLD analysis project Ga0222713, IMG submission 165061) | Estuarine water microbial communities from San Francisco Bay, California, United States - C33_649D | ecosystem: Environmental > Aquatic > Marine > Unclassified | place: USA: California...
ATTTTCAATTCTTTGTTCAAACGAAGTTTCATCATCTTTTTTAAGATAATCTTCATATTCGATTTCCTTTAAAATACTCTTAATAATATTTACAAGCGTATTAGCTTGTAGAGATTCTCTCCATTTAAGAATTTGCCCACCAAGAAGTATAAGTGCTGAATATGCCCGTTTTGGAATTTCAATTTCTCCGCCAAAGCCACTTGCAAGTGTTGTTAGCATTGTCAGTAAATTTGTATTTTGTGTCCTTGCTTGTTCGTAAAGTTTGGAAATAGTAGTTTCCCCAAGGCCCCTTTTTGGTGTTGTTAAAACTCGTTCCGTTGCAAGGTCATCTTCAGATGACACTAAAATTTTAATATAAGCAAGAATATCTTTTACTTCTTTGCGTTCGTAAAATCGTAAGCCTCCAATTATTTTATAAGGAATGCCTGCAAAAACCATAGCTTCTTCAATTGCTCTTGTTTGGCGAATTGTTCGCACAAGTATTGCAAAATCTTTATATTCGTACCGATGACGAAATTCCTGAATTTTTCCTGTAATATATTTTGCTTCGCTTTTGGAGTCGTAATGGATATCAATTTTAACTTTATATGTTTCTTCTACGTCTGTCCATAGTGTTTTTCCGTGCCTTCCTGCGTTATTCTGAATAAGTTTTGATGCAACGCTCAGGATATCCTTACTTGAGCGATAATTTTGCTCCAACTTAATAACCTTTGCGTTTGAATTTTCTTTATTAAAACCTAAAATGTAGGAAATATCCGAACCACGCCAGCCGTATATTGACTGGTCATCGTCCCCAACGCAAGTAATGTTTTGGTTATTTCCGGCAATGAGTTTTATCCACTTTTGTTGTAGACCATTGATGTCCTGGTATTCGTCAATTAATATATACTTAAATAGATTTTGATACGAATTTCTAATTTCATCATTTTTAAGAAGTAAATCAACACAGTTAAAAAGAAGATCGTCAAAGTCCATAGCATCAAGCCTTTTGAGTTCTTTTTGATATTCTTCATAAATTTTTACCATTTCAACGCGGGTGTAGACATCTGGAAAATTATGTAAAACACTATCAAGTTCGTTTGGTTTTATAAATTTTTCTTTAACTTTGGAAATAAACCCGCTAATGGTTTGGGCATTCACTGCATCATTAATTTCAAGGCGTTTTAAGGTATCAGTTATAACTTTTTTTTGGTCGGAAGTATCAAGAATCGTGAAGTTTTTTGTATAACCGAGTAAATCTGCATATCTTCTTAAAATTTTAAGAGCCATGCGGTGGAATGTGCCAATATTCAGGTATCTTCCTTCAATATTTATAATGTTTTGCACCCTTTCAAGCATTTCATTTGCTGCTTTGTTTGTGAATGTTACTGCAAGAATTTGGCTTGGCATTGCAAGTTGTTGTTCAAGAATTTTTGCAATTTTTGTGGTAATAACCCGTGTTTTTCCACTGCCTGCCCCTGCAAGTACTAAAAGAGGCGAACCAAAATGGTTAACGGCTTCTTCTTGGGCTTTGTTCAACTTCATTAATTAATAAAACTTTGTTTGCATCAAAACTGTTTTTTTATTAAACGCAAGTTTTTTTGTTGTTATAATCCAAGCCAACCAAAAAAACCACCTCCTTCCCGTACTCTTGGGGAGCTACCTTCCCGTTGTCTTTCATAAACTGAGCTTAGTTTTTACCCCATTTGTTTCTGAAACTACCGACTTTGAAGTTTTTCCCCTATTTATAGTTTTTCCCCTATTTATTTCTGAAGCTAGCGACTTTAAATATGCACTCGATGACATATTACTATATGAAGAATTGCTACCGTCCGAAGACAGTCTACTTAAGGATTCAGAGCTTAATGTTGAAGGGCCACCACTTCTTCTATCTGCAATTTTACTATTTATTCTTTTTTGTTGTTCTTCAAGTTCATATTCTTGATTTTTTAAATCCTTATATGGGGTGTTGTAATAATGTTGTATTGGTGGCATATTGCTTGGTATGTGATCACCACGCGATCCGTGTTTTGCAAAAATATTGGTTTCTTTTGCTAGGTGATCATCAATTTTTTGCCGTGTTAACAGATTTTCGTATTTTATTTTTTGTGCAAGATATTTTGTCTTGTAGTCATCACCTCCACCAGAACCGTTTCCTCCGCCACCTTGCATTACAACAGGTTGACCTCCACCAAAACCGCCATTTTGTTGAGGATACATACCAGGTTGCGCAAAGCGTTGCATTAATTGTGCGTTTTGGTCTCGTAACTTTTGATTTTCCTGCTGCATCTGTGCAAGTTGCTGTTGCAATTGTGCAAGCTGTGCTTGTAATGGTGTTATTGCTTGTTGTAATTGTTGTTGCTGTGTCATATTGTCGTTATTAATTATTGGTTCTTTTTTTTTATTTAGGTCATCAGTCTCTTTTTTAACAGGTGGTTTTTTTTGTTCAATATTTTGCCCAGGTACTTTGTCTTTTCCATTAATTCTTTCCCTTTGTTGTAGTGGAATTTCCTTTGTTTTTTCTGATTTTATAGAAATTACACTTGCACCAAATACGCCAATAAATACTCCTAACAATAATAGACCAGGCGTACTAAATAGACCAGCCGTACTAAATAGACCAGCCATACCAGCATCTTTACCAATAATAATAAGGCCAGCAATCGCAGCCATACCTATTACTCCAAAAACAAAGTATTTTATACCCCTTAAAATCTTTTGCCGATCCGTAAGTTCCCTCAATGATTTATCACTTTGCAAAAAAGCACCAACACCGAATATGGTGGCAGCAATACCAAGTGCTACAAATATACCAAATGCTGGTGTTGCAAACGATACTACGCCGAGAAGTCCCAGTAATGCAAGTATGACCGCACAAATTCCAAACCCAAACATTAACCACAGAATTCCCTTCCTTTTATACCATGGTAGTTGTGCGTCATCCGGTTGATTTACAATCACACCATTAAGGTTAGCTTGGGAATTTTGTGTGCTACTTCCTCCAATCTGTTGCGGTTGTTGCATAAGAAGCAATCATAAAATTAAACAGCTAATATTGTAACAATAACACATTATTCATATGAAGTCAATAAAATTCTTTACTTTTTGTATTTTTATATAATATCATAGGCGTGTTATCTACAAACAATGAAATGCAACAAGCTTTAATTTACAATCTACTATCATCTTTTTTTAGCGTATTACTTATTATAGTAACTAAAATAATGGTAACAAATGGTATTATTGTTTCAGAAATTGCAAGCTTCTTTCGCCATGTTTCTGGTTTGGTTGTTGTGATGCCATTTTTTATTAAAACTTTAGAACAAAAACCCCATCATTTTGTGCATAAAATTCCACAAAAGCTGATGTTTTTAAGAGCATTATTTTTTACTATTACAACATTTTGTTGGCCAATAGTATACACACACATTCCGCTTCATATTGCAATGACAATTGCCTTTCTGGTGCCGTTTCTTTCAAACATTATGCTTGCTGTGTTTTTGAAAGAAGAAATTCCAAAACATGTTTGGGTTGTAAAAATTATTGGTATTGTTGGTGTTGTGATTATCCTTGAACCTCATGTTCATGAGTTTAACCAGTACTACTTCCTTGCGCTTATTTGCGTTGTATTTTGGGCAGTTGCAACAACACTAAACAAACATATTGCAAACAAAAAAGTAAAACTGAACATTTCGCTTTATTATCTCACTGTATATTCAGTTATCTTGACTGGTATTCTTGTAATGCTTTTCAGAGTACCAATGCCTAAAAATATGATTCAACCGATTTTATATCTTGGGGTTATCAGTATTCTGGCGCAGTGGTTCACAATGCATGCTTACAGGCACGGAAAGGGTTATCTTGTGAATGCAATGGAATTTATTCGCTTTCTAATGTTTCTTGCAACCGATATCATTCTTTTTGGAGCGGACTTAACATTAATGGTAATAGTGGGTTCTATATTAATAGGTGGAAGTGTGTTATATATTGTAAAAAATTACAGATAAAATCACAATATAACAAAATTCTTGACTAATCTATTATCTTGTACTTTTCAACTAAAAAAACCATGATATACCTTGATTCCAATGCAACAACGGCAATTTCAAAAAAAGCATTGGAGGAAATGAATAAAATTTATGAAGCTGGTTATATTAATCCTTCTTCCATTCACTTCAGTGGAAGGCTTGCAAAAAAACATCTTGAGCAAGCAAAGGAGAGAATCCTATCCTCTTTAAACGCAAGCGGTTATGATTTAGTTTTTACATCGTCCGGAACGGAAGCGAATAATTTAGCGTTAAATGGTAAAAAAGTTCTTACAACTGGTATTGAGCATGAATCTATTAAAAATCAACCTTTTGTAAAAACTGTTACTTCTGTAAATAATAATGGTTATATTGATTTCAAGCAGTTTCAAAGCTTTGCAGAGCAGGGTGGTTGTGCTTCAATAATTTGGGCAAATAACCAAACCGGTGTTGTGCAAAACATGGAAAAGATTTTAGAAATTAAAGGAAGCTGTCTGTTGCATACCGATGCAATTCAGTACGCAGGCAAAAGGCTTATAAATCTTGTAGAGACACCTATTGATGCAATTACAATTTCAAGCCATAAAATTCATGGACCTCATGGTGTTGGGTGTCTTATTTTTAAGAAAAAATTTCCAATTGAAAAAATGATTTTTGGGGGGTCACAAGAAAACTCTCTTCGTGCCGGAACTTATAATCTTCCGGGAATTGTTGGATTTTCTTTTGCATTTCAAGAGGTAAATTCAATAGAATACATTGAAAAATATGTTAATCATACGCAAAAATTGACAAATTTCATTTCCTCTTTTGTTGTAGAAAATGGTGGAAAAATTATTGCACAAAATTCTGATAAGCTTTCAAACACGTTGTGTATTATAAAAAAAGGAGTTTTAACAACGGAACAGCTTTTAATTATGGACATCAACAGTATTTGTGTTTCAGCCGGTTCTGCATGTTCGGCCGGAATTGTTTCAAAATCTTATGTTCTACAGGAAATGGGTGTTGATGATGAAGAAATCTCGTGTGCAATTCGTGTTAGTGTTGATATTTCAAATACTTTTGAAGATGTTCAAGAATTTTGTAAAGTTTGGAAGGCTTTATGAAGGGTACTATTAAGAGTTATCAACATTTTAAATTCGTAATGAATAATGGACAGAAGACTGTCTTTAGGCACTCTGTTGTTTATGTTATTACTTATGATGTATTTGCAGAAAAATTTAAAAGTTATAAGAGTGACAAAAAAGTTTATGGTGTTATGGTTACAAAAAAACTTGGTGGTGCAGTTGTAAGAAATCTTATTAAAAGAAGACTCCGTGTTGCACTGGGTAATGTTGATTTCAAAAATTATGCAGTAGTTCTTGTTGCAAGAAAACCTGCAGTTGATGTAAGAATCAATGTTATTGTCAGAGACATTGCATCATTATTTAATGGTAAAGAATATGTTTTACAAAAAACTTGATAATTGTATCAATGTAATTTTGAATTGATAAAAATATTTCATTTTATGAAGGAGTTTCAAGCATTTTTTTGCAATGACTTCCCAAATTCAGTTGTTCAAAACGGCAAACATGTAATTTCGTATAAAGATTTATTCAAGCATTCGAAAAATCTTGCCAAAGCTTTTGAAAATTATGGTATTAAACCACAGGAAAAACTTGTGATTATTTCGCAACCTTCAATTGAATGGATTTTATGCGATATTGCGTGTTTTCAATCCGGAATAATTACAGTTCCATTGTTTTCAAATTCCTCCATGGATACCCTTAAATACCAGATTGAAAACTGCAAACCTGACCATATTGTTTCTGAAAATGAAGAAATTCTTCAAAAAATTCAAAATGCAACAAGCCACCAATTTAAAAGTATTTTTTTAACAAAAGAACATAAATATTCACATAAAATAAAAACTATTTGGAATTTAATTGAAGAGCAGAATCAAAAACAAGAAATGTTATTGCAAAAAACTATTGAACAATCTTGTGTTGCAACAATAATTTACACTTCAGGTACAAGTGGGAACCCAAAGGGTGTAATATTGACTTACTCAAACTTTGCTCATCAAATTGCAGATATCCAATCTTCCTTTCCGGAGATATCAAGTAAAGATATAGCAATATCAATTTTGCCGTTTGCTCATGTTTTTCAAAGAATAATCATTTATTTTTATCTCTCAAAAGGTGTTAATATACATATTATAAATGATATTCCAAATGTTTTGAAATATATTTCGAAAATTGAGCCCACAATAATTACCATTGTTCCAAGGGTATTGGAAAAAGTTTATGCAAGGGTGAAGTCTCAAATTGAAAAAAAACCTCTATTGATACGAAAAATATTTCTCCCAATTTTAGAATATTCTTCAAAGAATATTATTAATAATAAAGTTTTATTAAAAATTCTGGATATTCTTTTTTTTAAAAAAGTTCGTTTGGTTTTTGGAAAAAAAATGTCTTTAATAGTTTCCGGCGGGGCAAAGCTGAATGTAACTGAAGAAATCTTTTTTTATAACGCCAAACCTCCGGTTTTACAAGGTTATGGAATGACGGAGTGTTCCCCGGTAATTGCAAGTAATACGAAAAATCATAATAAAGTTTTTTCCGTTGGAAAGCCTTTTTCCAGTGTTGAGGTTAAAATTGCAGAAAATGGTGAGATCTGTGTGCGTGGTGGTAGTATATTTATGGGTTATTATGGTTTGGAACCTAGAAATGTTGAGGAATTTTTCCATACGGGAGATATTGGAAATATTGATTGTGATGGCTTCTTAACAGTAACGGGGCGCCTAAAAGAACAATTTAAGAATGCTAATGGAAAGTTTGTTAACCCTATTAAAATTGAGTCGATGTTAAATGAGATTTCTGGAATTGACAATGCATGTGTTGTTGCAGAAGGAAGGCCGTTTTCTGTTGCGCTGTTATTTACTCAAAGAGAAGATTTGGAAGTGCTTCAAAATCAAATTCATAGTATGAATAAGCATCTTGAGCATCATGAACAGGTGCAATATTGGTATATTACTAAGGAAAAACCTACAATTGAAAACAACATTATCACCCCTTCAATGAAGTTAAGACGCCAGTTTGTAATGGAAAAGTATAATAAAGAAATTGAAAAATTATATGTAAATGCAAAAAAGTCTTGACTTTTTATTTCTATATTATTAAAAAGTGTTAATTTTTACAAAAACAATGAAATTAAAAATATTCCCAATTATTGTTGTGTCTTCGCTTGCGTTTGCATGTAAGAAAAAACATGATGTTACATCTGAAGAAAACCAAGAGAACCTAAAGAAGATGGCTTCAAGCTCTGCAGAAAAACCTCTTCCTTCGGTGCAATCTCTTTCAAGCAAAGCCTTTGTGCCTGATAGAATATTCTACAAATTTGATGATGCTTCCATTCAAGATCGTTATTCTGTAGATTTAAAAATTCAAGCGGCTTATTTAAAAACCAAGCTCTTGGAAAATCCTCAAGCACAAATTGTTGTTGAAGGTAGTTGCGATGAAAGAGGCGGAGTTGAATACAACATTGCACTTGGACACAAAAGAGCTAATTCTGTTAAAGAATTCTTGATTAAAGAAGGAATTCCAGCTGAAAAAATTAAAACTGTAAGTTTTGGAAAAGAAAGAAAACTTGTTGAAGGAACTTCAGCAATTGCTTACTTACAAAACAGAGCTGCGTTGACAAAAGTTGAGTCAAAATAATGCAGTGTATTACACTATCTAATGCGAAGTCTTTTGGTACTTGTACTTTTGTACCAAAAGCTTCGCTGTTTTCTGATGGAGAAATATGTATAGATTTCTCAAGTGTTGACTTCAGTTTATCTTCATCTTTCCTTGTCGTACAATCTCTTTTTGGTAATTCTAACTCCTTGTTAGAATTGCTTTTTGCAATTGATGTTATTTGTCGTAATTCTTCTTCTAATATACACTTACTGTTGCTATATCTTTCTTATGCAAGGCAAGATAGAGAAATTTCGCGATATTCACCAATTTCTGCAAAAGTTATTGCAGATGTGTTATCCAATCAAAACATTCAAACTATTTCAGTTGTAGAAATTCATTCACCACAAGTACAGGGTTTTTTTAATAAACCATGTTTTAATATATCACTGCAAGATATATTTCTTAAACATATTCGTGAAACTTTTTTATTACAAGATACAGTAATATGTGCTGCAGATATTGGCGGTGCGAAGTCTGCAAGGAAGATATCTGAGTACCTTGCAGTTCAAAGTGCTATTGTTGAAAAAACACGCTCTGCTCCGGGAGTTTCTCAGGCACTATCTGTAATAGGAGATGTTTTTGGAAAAAATTGTATTATTGTAGATGATATTATAGATTCAGCAGGAACATTGTGTAATGCTGCAAATATTTTAAAGCAAAATGGCGCAAAAGATATATTTGCTTATGCAGCACATGGTATTTTTTCCGGTTCTGCGCTTGAAAAAATCGAAAATTCTGCACTTTCAAAAGTTTTTGTTTCAAATACCCTTCCGCAAAAATATTCCAGTAAGGTTGAATATATTGATGTTTCTGAAAATGTATTAAATCAAGTCAAAATAAGAGTTTCATCTTTTTAAAAAATTTTCCTACTTTTTTTGATAAAATATCGTACATTTTCTTCCAAAGAATCTTTTAAAATGCCATGACCAAGGCCGTTTATCCAACCGCATCGTTGTGTTTTTGTAGTTTTTTCTAAAATTTCATTAAAATATTGATCAACTAATTTACAGCATTGAGAATATGGTAATGTTAAGTTTTGTTGGTCAAATGTTCCTTGAATTGCAAAACTTCCGGAATATTTTTGTAATAAGATTGGCAAATTGAAAATGGAATTAAAACCAATACAAGAAATTCCTTGTAAATTTGCATGATTTTCACAGTTTTGTGTGTAATATATTATTGGAATTTTTGATTTTTCTCTAATTTTATCGATAATTTTTTGTATGGAATTCCAATATTCATTACTTTGAGTTGGTTTGCTATCTAAAATAGCAATAGCATCAACCCCTGCATTTATTTGTAACATAATATTAGAAATATATATTTCTAATATTTCTTGTAAAAAATTTTGAAGATTAGTATGTTTTTTGTGTGAATCTCCAGATTGATTCACAAAATAATGAATTGTTGAAATCCCGCCAACAAAACCAATAAGTGGTATTTTTCCAAGTTTTTGCTTTGTTAGCATAATTGCTTTTGCTTGAAATTCAAGAAAATCTGCATTTTGATAACTTTGATTATTATTAGCTTTAATTATTGGGCCAGGATTAAAAGAAACTGTGTAGCCAATTCCCTCTAAAATAAATAAAATGTCCGAAAATAAAATCCCTGCATCAAACTCGAAGTCATTAATAGGACCCATTGCAACTTCCGATGCAACCTCCGGAATTTTACAAATTTCTTCAAAAGAGTACCTTTCCTTAATTTTTCTGTAATGAGAATGATACCTTCCAGCTTGTCGCATCATCCAAATTGGAGGCGTTCCATTGTTTTTACTTGCAAGAGCATCTAAGAAAATCGACATGACATTATAAAATTTTACCAAACAGCGTATTTTCTTTAATTTGTGTTATTTCTACGTTTAGAATTTTCCCGAAATAATCTTCGGGTTTATGGTTGTCGGGAATTTCTGCAATTACTGCTTGCAAGTATGGAGATTTCCCCACAATTTGATTATTTGCCCGAATACCTTTACTTTCGAATAAAATTGGCATTGATGCTCCTAAAAATTTAGAATTAAAGTCAGTTTGTTGTTTTTTGAGTAATTCCTGTAGTTTTATTAAACGCTTCTGCGCAACATCTTCTGCAACAAGTTCCCTAAGAGCAGCGGGAGTTCCAGGACGAGGCGAATATTTAAAAGAATAACTCTGCGCGAACTTTATTTTTTCAATTAAATTTAGTGTGTCTGCAAAATCTGCATCTGTTTCACCGGGAAATGCTACAATAAAATCTGAAGAAAGAGCAATATCCGGACGCGACTTTCTTAAATCTTCAATAATTTTGAAGTATTTTTCACGCGTATGTTTTCGATTCATCAATTGTAAAATACGATCAGATCCTGATTGCACAGGTAAGTGTAAATACGGCATGAGTTTAGAGTTATTTCCATGAGCAAGGATTAAGTCCGGTGTAAAATTATTAGGGTGCGATGTTGTATAGCGAATGCGTTTTATTTGTGGAATGTTTGAAATATTTTTAATTAATTCTGCAAGAGTTGCTTCTTTATCTCCATTTTTACCGTGATAAGCGTCAACATTTTGACCAAGCAAAGAAATTTCTACAACACCTTGTGTTGCAAGATTTTGAATTTCATCAAGAACATCTTGCATTGGGCGAGAATACTCCTTTCCGCGTGTATATGGTACAACGCAGAATGTACAGAATTTATCGCAACCTTCTTGAACGGTGACAAATGCAGAAAAACCTTTGGCTATCCTGTTTTTTGGTAAAGAATCAAATTTTTCATTGGGTGTAAAGTTCAATTGCATACCTTTTCCGGTTTTGCGTTTAATATCGGAAATCATATCCGGTAAATGATGATAACTTTCCGGACCGATAACTAAATCAACAACAGGAGCTCTTTTCTTAATTTCATCTCCTTCTGCTTGTGCAACACATCCGGCAACAGCAACTATTGTTTCAATTCCTTGGCTTTTACGGTCTTCTTTATAAGAACGCACCCTTCCTAATTCAGAGTAAATTTTTTCGGCTGCTTTTTCACGAATATTGCATGTATTTAGGATTATAATATCTGCATTTGTGATTTCCTGAGTTTCTTGGTATCCATTTGCTGCAAGAAGCTCTACCATTCGCTCGGAATCATAGACATTCATTTGACAGCCATAGGTTTTCACATAGACATTCTGCATATTTTTTATTCTTTAATTCCTAAGTTCATTAATATATCATTCATTGAATTTTCAACGATTTTTTCAGTTTCTTCATGAAGAGTTTTTTCTTGTAGTGTGGAATACCTTGCTGCAGCAGAAATAAAATCATTTGTTTTGGCATAATTTTGAGCAATATAAAGTGTGTTTTCATCTTGAATTTTAGCAATAAATGGCAAAAGTTTGTTTAAATTTTCTGCATAAACGCTATATGAATCTATTTCATTAACTTTTTGTATTTTAAGTGCTAAGTTTTGTACTGTCTGCATAGACTTTCTATGACTTTTAATGACCCTGAAATAGGAGAGAGCGGAAATATAGTGTAAATAGGAAAGTTGATCACTTGTTGGGTATATTGACTCAAAGTTTTCAATCATAGAGTGTACTTGTTCGTAATTTTTTTGCATGTAGTGACAGTAAATTAATACAGGTTGTGCTGTTTTTGCATGTGAAGAATACGGTGATATTTCATCAATTTTACCAAGATTATACACACATGATTCATAGTTTTTTTTCTTTGCGCTAGAAATGCCTTTGTCAAAAAAAACAGATGCAGGAATGTCCTTCTGTTTTTTACAAGCAAAAAATATTAAAAATACGCACAAAAATAGCCTAAATGCAGCGTTTTTTGTAATAATTGTTGACATAAAATTTTATTAACACACTTGTGATAGCAGTAAGTGGAAGAGCAAAAATTACCCCAAAAAAACCAAAGAAAATGCCGGAAACCAAAAACCCGAATATTACCCAAAGAGGGTGAATTTGTATTTTATTGGACATTAATTTTGGAGTTAAAAAGCTTCCTTCAATAATTTGCCCAACAATGAAAATTCCAATGATAACACCAATATATATTAAAGATTTTCCTTTTAAAAAAGTAACCATAATGGCAACGGAAAAACCGATTGAAAGCCCAATGTATGGTACAATTGAAGCAATTCCTGTTAAAATGCCAATTGTAAAGCCGAATTCAAGATCTGCTAAAAATAAAGCAATACCATAAAATGACGATAGAAAGAGAATAATATATATTTGTCCAACAAGATATCCGGCAAGGCGTTTTCTAATTTCTGTACGAATTGAAATAAAAATTTCACGATGTCTTTGCGGAATTAGTGATACAATGTTATTATTGATTGTACTCCAGTCTTTTATCATGTAATACGAAGTAATAGGTGTGATGACAAAAAAACTAAAAACTTGTGTAAAAATTGATGAAATATTTCCAAATTCTGCAAAAACTTTTTGCGTAAGTTTCGGAATAATTGAATCAAATTGAGAATAGCTATCAATAATTGTTTTTTGAATTGACTGAGGAATGTAAAAAAATGCATGTTCTTGCAAGGTATTTGCAAATGTTGGAAGAAAGTGTAAAATTATGTAAATATTACGAATTGCAACTGGTATAAATGTGATACAAAAAATAATTAGAAGAGTAAATAATAACAAAACTATAAAAAAAGATATAATGCTTTTTGAAATTGATGTTATGTGTGAGATTTTGTCGGCAAAGCTGTTGAATATATATGCAACAACAAGGGAGAATCCAAAAGGAAGCATTACAAGTGAACCTACTTTATTAACAAAAAGCCATAAAAGAACAAGCAGAATTACTGCAGATATCCAAAATTTTTTTGTAAAACCAAAGAAAAAATCATGCTTATTCATACTTTAATAACAAATGGAAAAACCAGAATGAATGAGCATTATGGTTTATTTGCTAGTAGATTCCGGTTTATCAACAAATTCTATAACCGCCATTGGTGCTGCGTCGCTTATCCTTGGACCTTTTTTATAAATACGAATATAACCACCATTTCTTTTTTCTGCAGCTTTTGCAAAATTGTGTAAATTTTTTCTTGCGGAGTCTGTGTATACATAAGATGCAATTGCTCTAATGTTAGCAAGGGTATCTTTTTTTGCTTTAGTTAAAAGTTTTTCAGTGAGTGGTTTAATTGCTTTTGCTTTTGTAAGAGTTGTTTCAATTTTGCCATGCTCACACAAAGATGTAATTAAAGCACGGAATAGTGCTCTGCGTTGGTCTCTGTCTCTGCCAAATTTTCCATGTTTAACATTATGTTTCATATGCAAGCTATTTATTCAATGTTTTCCAATTTATTTTTTATTTTTTCTAATGTCAAGAAGATATTTCTTTTTTACAGAGGTTTTTGTTACTACTTTAAATAGTTTTTATTTTATAAGGAAAATTGTTCCAAGTAAAAGAATTGTTACAAATCCGCAGATATCAGTAAATGTTGTAAGCAGAATTGATGTACCAACGGGTGGATCAACTTTGAATTTTTTAAGTGTTAACGGAATGAAGACTCCGCAAATTCCTGCCATAAAAAGAGTAATTAAAACAGATACTCCAAAAATTGCTCCAAGAATAATATTGGAATAAAATAACCAAACTCCCAAAAAACATATTATTGCAAGCCCAATTCCATTAATTAAAGAAATGGAAATTTCTGTAATCATCTGTTTGCGTGTAATGTTTCCAACAAAAATTGAACGAATAATAACGGTTGAAGTTTGAGAACCACAATTACCACCCATTGTTGAGACGATCGGCATCAAAACTGCAAGCGTTGTAACTTTTGCAATGGAATCTTCAAAAAGTGATATAAAATACGATGCAACAATTGCCGTGCAAAAGTCAATGATAAGCCATACAAAACGCAAACTTGCTATTCCAAAAATTGTGTTACTTTTATTTTCAAAAATACCAACACTTCTTAAAACTTGCTTTTCCGAACTTTCCTGTAAATACTCCACAACTTCTGATAGCTCTAAAACACCGATAATATTACCATGTTTGTTTGTAACGGGTATGATGTCAAGGTCGTGTTGGTCGTATAAGTGTGCAATATCCGGAATGGAATCGTAAGCTTTAATTGTGATGATATCCTTGTCTGTGCAGTTATTGATCAAACTTGTCGGTTCTTCGTTAAGAAGTTTGATAATTGAAACCGTTCCAATAACATTTCTTTCTTCATCTGTGACAAAAATTGTTCCGTCTTCGTTTTCTATTGCAGTTTTAGAATCTTTAATATACTTTTTTGTTCGTGCAATTGTCCACCAGTAAGGTACGGAAAGATAATCTACAGACATATTCCTTCCGCAGGAATATTCAGGGTATGAGAGGGATCGTTTAAGTTGAATACGCTTCTTAAACGGAAGCATTTTCATTACGTTATTTCTTTTTTCTTCATCTAATTTTTCCAGAACCTCAATAGCTTCGTCAAATTCGAGCATTGCAACAAAATACGAAAATCTTTCAAGACCAACAATACCGAACATCTCGTAAAGTAAAGGTGTTTCAAGAAATAATACGATGTCCTCGTTAATGCTACCGGAAAAATCTCTAATAAAAACCAGTTTTTCTAATTCTTTTAATTTTGAAAAAATAATTGCTTGGTCAGACGCATGAAGGTTTGCAATTACATGACTAAGTCTTTTACGGGAATGAAATTCATCTTTGGTGTTTATATCATTTTGGTTTTCGCCGGATTCATCATTCACGATATACATTTCAACGAACTCTCGTACATCATTAATGATGTAGTCTATCTTGAATTCCATTTTCACCAACTGCTAATTTAAGGCAAGCTTGAGCTTATAAAAATTGAAAAATCAAGTAAAACATACAGTTATGCCAATAATAGCAGTAAATTTTTTCTTGACAATTAAAAATAATACCAGTTGGTTTTTATGGTTTAAAGTAATTGTTGTATGCCTTTGAAATATACAAAAGAACACGAATGGATTAAAATTGATGGTGATATTGCAAGTATTGGAATTACAACTCATGCAGCGGAAGCATTGGGTACTCTTGTATTTGTTGAACTTCCTGAACTTGGAAAAAAACTTAATATTGGAGACACATGCGGTGTTGTAGAGTCTGCAAAATCTGCGAGCGATGTCTATTCTCCTGTTTCCGGTGAAATTGTTGAGGTGAATAATCATCTTGAAAATCAACCAGATGCAATCAACGATGCAAAAGACGGTGAAGTGTGGATATGCAAAGTTAAAGTTTCGAATATTGCAGAACTTAATGACTATATGTCCAAAAATGAATATGATGCGTTTTTACAGCACTAATCTTTTTGCATTATTATTGTTTTTGTTTTATAATAATGGTTTTGCTGGCAACAATGGCTCTTCTTATCCGTTGTCTTTAATGTCTGTTATTACAACAGACTCCAACGCAATGTATGCTTTACAAAATGTAACTCAAGAAATTTCTACTAAAAGTGCAATACAAGTACAAGTTTCTTTGGTAGATGCAAAAAAAGTTGTAAGATATCTCCAGCTTGGAAATAAGGGTGATGTAATTGTAACTTCATACAAAGATCTCTGTGTTGATTTGGCAAGTAAAGGTCTTGCAAGCTCTTTTGAGAGTGCAAAAATTCTAAAAGAGAATATATACTGTATAGGGTT
>Ga0222713_10003839_pt1 | contig 15324 bp, 18 predicted proteins | sample C33_649DmetaG_FD_165061 | JGI IMG/M metagenome (GOLD analysis project Ga0222713, IMG submission 165061) | Estuarine water microbial communities from San Francisco Bay, California, United States - C33_649D | ecosystem: Environmental > Aquatic > Marine > Unclassified | place: USA: California...
CCACTGCACCTCTAGTCGCAGTGTAGCACCCTACGGGGTTTTTGTTTTTAGTTCGGGGAGAAATAAAAAAAATGAGCCACGCAAAACCAACAGAACTTAAAAGAGTTTTGGGTAATCCAGGCAGGAGAAAATTACCTGATAAGGGCAAGGTCATTGTGCTTCAACAATTAGCCGGCGAACCGCCAACGCATTTGAGCAAAGTCCAAAAGCAAAAATGGTCAGAGATGCGCAGGCTCGCACCTTGGATTGCTGTGACCGATGAACACTTGCTCACCTCGTTGGTTGAGAAAATGGCAAGGCAAAAAGAAATTGCCAAGCAACTAAAGAAAAGCCAATTCGTTCTTTACACCGACAAGGGCTACGCCTATGCCAACCCTTTATTCGGAATGCTCTCAACAATTGAAACAGAGATTTTCAAACTGCTTTGCCAACTAGGACTCACTCCTGTTGACCGAAGCAAAATGGGGGTTGCGGAAGTGAAAGCTCGAACTAAACTCGAAGAGCTGATTTCGCAAAATCAAAATGTCGCAAAGTAGTTGGCCACCGCGTTGGCTAACGCCAGTGCCACAGTCAGAACAAGACTTGGGCGATGGCGCTATCTACGCCAAATTCGCAGAGGCCGTCTGTCGAGTCACGAAAGATTCCGTCGCTTCTCCTGCCGGAAAACTTCTGCTCTTGAGAGATTGGCAAAAGCAACTTCTAAGCCACGCTCTTGCTCGCCGTGAAGATGGGCGATTTCGTCATAGAACCGCGCTTGTTGGAATGGCTCGCAAGAATGGCAAGAGCGCCCTTGCAGCTTCAATGGGTCTTGCAGGTTTAACTCTTGGTGGCAATGGCTCTGAGATTTATTCTTGCGCAGCAGATAGAGATCAAGCACGAATCGTCTTTGGAACTGCCAAGCGAATGATTGAACTAGATGAAGAACTTTCATCAATGTTTACTCTCTACCGCGATGCAATAGAGTTCAAAGAGAAGGCGAGTGTGTATCGTGTCCTCTCTGCCGAGGCTTACACAAAAGAAGGACTCAACCCTTCACCGCTTGTTATCTTTGACGAAGTCCACGCGCAACCATCGTGGGATTTATGGAACACGCTATCCCTTGCCGGTGGCGCTCGTGCGGATTCTTTACTTTTCGGCATTACAACTGCGGGCGTTAAAAGCGACTCGCAAGGTCAAGACTCGCTCTGCTACTCGCTCTACCAATATGGGCAGCAATTAGTTAAAGGCGAAAAGGTTGACCCATCATTTTTCTTTGCTTGGTGGGAGCCGACAGCCGCCGATGCCGACCACAGAAAACCTGAAGTGTGGGCAGAGGCAAATCCTGGTCTTGGCGATATTGTTGACATTCAAGATTTTGAGTCGGCGGTATTGCGAACACCTGAAGCAGAATTTCGCACCAAGAGATGCAACACATTTGTCAGCACCACAACTGCTTGGCTTCCGCAAGGATCGTGGGAAGCTCTTATCTATGAAGGCAGACCACATATTCCTGGCGAAGATGTAGTCCTTGCCTTTGATGGTTCTTTCTCAAATGACTCAACTGCTTTAATCGCTTGGTATCTAGGTGGAGAGCGACCACATTGTTCAGTCATTGGATTATGGGAGAAGCCTGATAATGCAGAACAAGGTTGGTTCGTTCCTGTCGCAGAAGTCGAACAAGCCATTATCTCTACTGCACGAAATAACAGAATCAGTGTGCGAGAAATTGTTTTCGACCCCGCAAGATGGAACCGAACATTTATGGTTCTTGACGAAGAGGGATTGCCTGTTTTGGCTTACCCCAACTCAGCAGAGCGAATGGTTCCTGCCACAGCTAAATTCTACGAAGGTGTCATCAACCAATCATTCACTCACGATGGCAATGAGGGTCTTGCAAGACACATCGCAAACTGTGTCACAAAACAATCAAGCCGAGGTGTGATGGTGGCCAAGGCATCTGCAAGGCGCAAGGTCGATGCCGCAGTTGCAGCAATCTTTGGCTATGACCGCGCAACGCAACCGCCACCGCCGAAGCCACCTGTGGCCCAATTCTTTTCGATACAAGTCTGAGAGGCAATATGAAGAAACTTGATTTGTCAATGCTTGTTGGTGTCGGTGGGTTAGCTATTGCCACGACAGGTCTTGCAATGTTCTCAGTTCCTCTCGCTCTTGTCTGCTTGGGGTCATTTCTAGTTTGGATAACGGAGAAGGCTAACTGATGGGAATATCAAAGCGCATTCGCGTTCAAGGCGAGAAGCGACAGAATCAAAATTCGCAATATGTAGAACCAATCATCCCTGGTCGCCCTGCTTTTATGGCTCCGTCAGGAGTCGATGTCACACCTGATTCTGCAATCAGAATGTCAGCCGTTTATGCTTGTGTTCGTTTGCTTGGCGACACGATCTCATCACTGCCTCTTGGCGCTTATGTGCGCAGAGGTCGCAACCGCATTTCTTACGCAGCCGTTTATGGCGAAACTCCTGTTTGGGTTAATAGACCAAACCCTGAAGCCTCACGCATTGAGTTCTTTGAGCAGGTCTTGGCCTCACTCAATCTCCACGGCAACGCATACATCCTGACAGTGCGCGATGAGAACGATGAAGTCCTTGAGCTTTATTGCTTGAACCCAAATGAGGTTCGCATTCGCAGACTAGGGCCGAATGAGCCTTTGGTTTATGAGATAACAGTTCGTGAAGAAGGCGAAGTCAGAACTGAGATTCTTACAGGCAGAGAAATTCTGCATATCCCAATGTTCAGACTTCCAGGATCGTATTATGGTCTAGGCCCTGTCGCAGCTTGTCGCCTTGCAATAGGTGGCGCAATGGCAGCAGAAACTTATGCTGCTGCTTACTTTGGCAACGCTGCCAACCCTGGCGGTGTCATTGAAGTTGCTGGCGAACTTACGCAAGAGCAAGCACAAGACATCAGCCGTGATTGGAACATAACTCACACAGGCCCTTATCGCGCAGGCAAGATTGGCATTCTTTCAGGCGGAGCAATTTTCAAACCTTTGACATTAAACGCCCAAGATGCGCAGCTCCTAGACTCGCGGAGATTCGGGGTCGAGGAAATCGCAAGATTATTCCGTTGCCCTATCTCACTTCTTGGTCATCCTGTTGCTGGCGCAATGTCGTTTGCATCTGTTGAAGCGCAGAATCTTTCATTCGTTCAACACAGTTTGCGCCCTTTACTTGAGCGCCTAGAACAGAGCTTCTCTAATTTGTTGCCTGAGCCTGATGGATTTATCAAGTTCAATCTTGATGCCTTGCTTCGTGGCACAACAATTGAACGCTATGATGCTTACACAAAAGGACTACGCGAAGGTTTCTTATCTTTGAACGATGTTCGCTCTGTCGAAGACCTTGCACCAATTGGCGAGTCAGGCGATCAGTTCCGCGTTCCATTGCAGAACATTGATGCCTCTGATGCCAAGGATGTTGGCCTAAATCTACGCGCCGACATTGTGAGCAAGTTGGTTCAAGTTGGCTTTGACCCTGAAGAAGTCTTGAAGGCGGTTGAGATGGTTCCTATCGCACACACAGGCGTTCCAAGTTCTCAGCTCCAACCTATCTCTCAAATTGACCCGAATGACCCTGCTGCTGCCTACGATGTCAGAGATGCTCGCAACCAAGGAACAACAATCAATGTTCCTGAACCTGTTGTCAATGTTGCTGCTCCAAATGTCAACATCGAGCCTGCAATGGTGATGCTTGAGTCACCTGAGATTCGCGTTGAATCGCCAACTGTCAATGTTGCCTCGCCAACTGTTGAGGTCACAAATCAAATTGACCGGCGCAAGGTTCGCAAGAAAGTAATCCGCGATGAAGAAGGTCGCATCAGCGAAGTCATTGAAGAGTTCATTGAGGGGAGTGAATAATGGCAACAGGCTTGAGTTCTTATCTAGCAAACAAATTCCTTGATGCCGTGGCAAATGCCACCTCTTACTCAGCAGCCAATGTCTATGTCAAACTCCACACGGGCGAGCCAGGGGCGAATGGAACTGCCAATGCTGCAACTGAAACAACTCGAAAAGAAGCAACTTTCTCATCTGCCTCAGCAGGTGCAATTGCATCTGATGCCGACATCACTTGGACAAACATTGCGGGTTCTCAAGATGCTACCCATTTTTCTGCTTGGGATAATGTTACTGCTGGCAATTTCTTATTTAGTGGCACTATCACTGGCAATGCTTATGTTGCAGGTGATACTTATACCATTCCAAGTGGCTCTCTGACTGCATCTTTGACTTTGGCTTCCTAGTATGGCAGCTCAATTTCTTCTTGATGAAGGTGTCTTAGACACAGACTTACTTGGCCCAATCATCATTGTTTCGGCAAGTGCCGACCTTGGTGGAATCTCATCAAGTGGAAGTTCATTAGTAACGCACCTCGTTACTATGGCAGCAGAGCTTGGTGGCTTATCAGCAAATGCAAACACAAATCCTGAAACGCCAGGCGGAGCGCAGGTTGAGTCAGGTCACGGATTTATCCAACCTTATTTCCCACCTGTTATCCCACCTCAAGAAATCAAAATCGCAACAGTTTATGCAGGCGCGGTCGCCGGCTTAGGCGCAGTCAGTGCAAGTGCAATGTCTGAGATTTCCTTCTCGATAATGGAAGATGATGCAGAAGTTCTGCTTCTGATTTAGGAATCCAATGCCATATCTAATATCCGACAAGCAAAGTGATTGCCAAGGTTGGGCAACTGTCAAAGAAGAATCAGATGGTTCTTACACGACTATCGGTTGCCACGACAACAAGCAAGATGCCATTGACCAAATGGTTGCTGTCAGTATTGAAGAAGGCATTGAGCCAGGCGGAGAAGTTCGTCAAGTAGATTTAACAGTTCCCGCATTCATTCGCGCAAACGCAGAGCGCGGTTTGAAGTTAGTTCGAGAAGGTTTTGGGGGAGATGGTCTGACCGACACTGCAAAGCGCGAAGCGCGAGAAATGGCAGCAGGTCGAATAACAGAAAACAAAGTTCGCAAGATGGCACCTTGGTTTGCTCGTCATAAAGTTGACGGCCAAGCGCCAAAGAACAAAGACTCATCCGATCCTCAATATCCAGGCGCAGGTCTAGTGGCTTGGTTGATTTGGGGCGGAGATTCCAACTTCAGTGATAGAGCGCAAAATTGGGCGCAACGCAAGATTGATGCCCTCAATGCAGAAGCCGATTCAAGGAGCAAAATGGCAAAGAAAATTGAACGGCGCACATATAGCGTGCGCGATGTAGAAGCGCGAAATGATGACTCAGGAATGCGCCTCGCGGGATACGCAGCAGTCTTTAATGATGCAAGCGTTCCACTACCTTTCAAAGAGAGCATTGCTCCAGGTGCTTTCCGAAAGACTTTAACTGAAACCCCCGATGTGAGAATGTTAATCAATCACGAAGGTTTGCCAGTAGCTCGCACAAAAAACGACACTTTGAAACTTTATGAAGATGAACGCGGGTTGCGCTTTGAAGCAGACCTAGCCGACACTCAAGAAGGTCGTGACATTTATGAACTTGTTAAGCGTGGAGATGTTGACCAAATGTCTTTCGCTTTCCGAGTCATTCGTCAAAAATGGAATGATGACAGAAGCCGCCGAGTCTTGACCGAGGTATCTTTAGCAGATGGCGACATCTCAGTTGTCACTTATCCTGCTTATCCAACAACCACAGTTGAAGCGCGTGAGCATTTGAAGGAAGCAATTAAGGCTTACAAAGAAGGCCGCGAAGTAACAGGCGAATCACTTGCAGTCTTAAAGACAATTTTCTCAGACCTTGAAGAAGGTCACGAATACATAATGAGAGCCGTTGAAATGATGGCAATGATGGTCAATGGCGAAGAAGTTGAAGAAGAAGCCCGCGAAAGCGTTGGCGATTTCGTTGAATGGGATTCATCAGGCGGAACTGCCCGTGGTCGCATTGAACATATAATGGAAGAAGGAGTGCTTGGCATTCCTGGCACAGAGTTCAGCATCACCGCCGAAGAAGGCGACCCTGCCGTTCTCATCCGTGTCTATGAAGAGTTCCGTGATGGATGGCGAGCAACTGAAACTCTTGTTGGCCATAAGATGTCAGAACTTCGTTATATCGACCCACTACCTGAAGCCACAGAAGAAGAAGGTCGCAAGATTTCTTTGCGCCTAGCTCAAGCAATAATCAATTCAACAAAATAAGTTTCTGCTCAACAGAGCAGATTGAAGTCGGAGCCAACCTCGCACCCCGTTAAGCGCCGCGAGCATCTTGGCCACCACCTCGAAAACCTAATCATAAGGAGCAAAACTCAATGTCATATTTTGACAAAGTAGTCGAGCGCCGTGATGCAGTCAAGGCAGAGATGGATGCAGTTCTTGAGGCAGTTGCCACAGAGAACCGCACCGATCTGACCACAGAGGAAACCGCTAAGGTTGATGCTCTAGTTGCTGAATCTCGCACACTCGATGAGAAAATTGAAAAACTGACTGCACAAGCAACAGCCGATGCAAAGGCTTCCGAAGCTCGTTCAGCAGTAGCAGAAATCGCAACTCCGAAAGTTGGCGGTTACAAAGTAACAAAAGAATCACGCACCTATGCACCTGAGTCAGATTCTTCTTTCTTCAAGGATGCTTACAACGCACAATTCAAATCTGACTACGCAGCTCAGGAAAGACTTGCTCGCCATCAGCGCGAAGAAGAAATTGAGCGCCGCGATGTTGGAACAGCTCAGTTTGAGGGTCTAGTAATTCCTCAATATCTCACAGAGTTTGCAGCGCCACTTGCTCGCGCAGGTCGCCCGTTCGCAGACTTTGCAACTGCAAAGCACACATTGCCACCAGCCGGAATGACCTTGAATATCTCAAGAATGACCACTGGAACATCAACTGCTGTTCAGGTAACACAGAATGATGCAGTCAGCGAAACAGACCCAGATGACACACTGCTCACCATAAATGTGCGCACAATTGCTGGACAATCTGATTTATCCCGACAGGCAATCGAAAGAGGAACAGGCATTGATCAATTCGTTGCTCAAGACCTAGTTCGCTCTTGGCACACCACACTTGACAATCAAATCCTGAATGGCGCAGGAACAGCAGGAACGATTGTTGGACTTCGTAACGCAGGCGGAAACGCAGTCACATTCACATCCACTGCCCCAACTGCTGCTCTTCTATATCCAAAACTTGCTGATGCAATTCAGCAGATTCAGACAAATGCTTTCACAAATCCAACTCACTTCGTGGTTCATCCAAGAAGATTGGCTTTCTTGTTAGCTTCTGTTGATTCTTCAAATCGCCCACTCGTAGTTCCTGCCGCAAGCGGCCCAACAAATGCAATGGGTTCAGGCGCAGGCGCTTCAGTTTATGGCAACTCCGGCTATCAAATGATGGGTCTTCCTATCATCACAGATGCCAGCATTGGAACGACTTATGGAACAACCACAAACCAAGATGAAATCTATGTTGTGACTGCTCCTGAGTGCCATCTGTGGGAACAATCAGGTTCTCCATTCACCCTTCGCTATGATGCGACAGGTGCAGGAAACCTAACAATCAAGACAGTGGTTTATGGCTACGCAGCCTTCACCGCAGGTCGCTATCCACTAGCCAACTCGATTATTTCGGGAACAGGCTTGGCAGCACCTAGCTTCTAGTCACTAGAAGAAAACTAAATTGTGTAAGAGTGTTCAAGGCCCCCGACTTGGACACTCTTACACTTCTAAACGATTCGGGGGAATCAATGAAAACAGGTCACAAAGTTTCAATCGGGTCTTGCGATCCAGGGATGGTCAATGGCGGATTCGCCTTCCATCTCATTCAATTAGCATCAGCACGCTCAAACAAACTTGGCCCCTTTGTTCGTATCAAAGGATCAGGCTTACTTTCTAAACAAAGAAATCGCGTTGTCAAGCATTTCTTAGACTCAACTGATTCAGATTGGCTTCTGATGATTGACTCAGATGAGCAGCTTGATGTCTTAACTTTTGACAAGTTGTGCGAAACTGCACACGATAAAGAACGACCTGTTGTTGCAGGTCTAGTTTTCGCAGGCTTCGGCGTGGTAGGTAAGCCTTATCCAAAACCTGTGCCAGCGATTTTTCAAGATTCACCTGATGGATTTTTACCGCTTTACAAATACGACAAGAACGCAGTTTTTGAAATCGATGCCGCAGGCACAGGTTGCTTGATGGTTCACAGGAGCGTTCTTGAAGCAATGCGCGAAGCAGCAGACCCAAATCAAGGCAAGGATTGGTGTTGGTTTTGGGATGGCCCTGTTAAGGGCGAATGGATTGGCGAAGACTTGCTTTTCTGCCGCCGAATCAAATCGCTAGGTTTTCCAATCTATGTGAACACCGGAGCGATTTTGCCACACTCCAAGTCTTATTGGCTGAAGGAAGAACACCACGAATTATGGCGAGATTAAAGCGCAAAGAAACGGCACTAGCTCTGCCTAAGTTAGAACGAGCAATTCAAACAACACCAAAGAAGAGGAAATCTAGTGGCAATCACCAACGGCTACGCGACTCTCGCGGAACTAAAGTCATCGCTGACAATAACTGACACAAGCGATGATGCTTTGCTTGAACTTTCAATAACTGCCACAAGCAGAATGATTGATGACTTTACAGGTCGCTTCTTCTATGCAAATGGAACTGTCGGAACACCTGTTGTTAGATATTACACAGCCCTTGATCCTTGGAGCCTTGCAGTAGATGATTTCGTGTCAATATCCGCAATCGCAACTGATGACAACTTTAATCAAACTTGGTCAACTGTTTGGGCAACTTCTGACTTTATGGTTGAGCCTATCAATAACCCTCGGCGCGGTTGGCCTTACACAAGAATCTTAGCAACAGGTCGTTATGTTTGGCCTTATTATCTGCCTCAAGCCTGCAAGATAACAGGCGTTTGGGGTTGGTCTGCGGTTCCTTCAGAAGTTAATCAGGCTTGTTTAATTCAAAGCTCTCGGCTTTTCATTCGTAAGCAGTCGCCATTTGGAATCGCAGGAACTCCTGAACTTGGCACTGTCAGACTTTCATCAAGACTTGACCCTGATGTTGAGGCGCTTCTTCGCCCTATGAAGAGAAACAATGGTTTGGCAGTATGAATCCAAGCCAAGTTCGTGATGGTCTTAAAACTAATCTTCAAACCATTTCAGGACTCAGAGTCTATGACTTAATACCTGACACAGTGACACCGCCTGCCGCAGTTGTAGGTCAATTAGATTTCACATTCGACATCGACAACGCCCGTGGCTTAGACCAGGCACAAGTCGATGTTCTTGTGATTGTGCAACGCTTTTCAGAACGCTCAGGCCAAGACAAGTTGGATGCTTTCCTTGCAGGAAGTGGCATCGGCTCTATCAAGACGGCGCTTGAAATCGATCGCACTTTGTCAGGAGCAGTGAACACCTTGCGTGTTACAGGAGCCGAAGCAGGCACTTATGACTCACAGGGAGTTTCATTTCTCTCTTACCGATACAGACTCACGATTTGGGGATAAGGAGAAACTAATGGCTTACAAGGTCATCTCAGGCCGCGAGGTCTGTGGGAAAAAACAAGGTGAGGTTCTTACCTTGAAAGAGTTAGAAGATGCAGGCGCAAACATTGAAGTTCTAATTGCAAGTGGCCACATTCAAGCAAGTTCAGCAAGTCAACCAGTAATCAAACCAGCACAAGAAGGAGCCAAAAACTAATGGCAAGAATCGTTCTTACCAATGCCCTAGTCACAGTCAACGCTATTGATTTGTCTGATTTAGTGGCATCAGTGACACTTAACTCATCCATCGATGTAGTTGAAACAACAGCATTTTCAAGCACCGCAGCTCGCACACGCATCGGCGGTCTTGCAGACAATTCAATCAGTCTTGAATTTCACCAAGACTATGCTTCAGGAGAAGTTGAGGCAACTATCTTCCCTCTAATCGGAACATTGACAACTGTTACTGTGAAGCCAGTCAATGCCGCAACAAGCGCAACAAACCCACTTTACACAGTCAGCACCCTTGTTTCAGAGTGGACACCACTTAACGGAGCAGTTGGAGAACTTGCAACTGCATCTGTCACTTGGCCAGTTAGCGGCGCAATCGTAAAGACAACCGCATAATATGGCACGACTTGTTCTCACTAATGCCTATGTGACTTTCGCATCCACCGACTTGTCGGATCATATTGCGAGCGTTTCACTAAATACCACCTTTGACATCGTTGAAACAACGGCGTTTGGTGACACGGCAAAAAAGAGAGTGGCCGGACTTGCAGATAATTCTGTAAGTTTCGAGTTCCACCAGGACTACGCTTCAGGCTCGGTTGAATCAACGATTTATCCGTTGCTTGGAACCGCAGTCGCTTGTGAGGTCAGACCTGTCAACACAACAGTTAGCGCAACAAATCCAAAATACAACTTCTCAGTTCTAATCTCTGAATGGACACCTCTTAATGGTGCTGTGGGAGAATTAGCAACTGCGAGTGTGACTTGGCCTATTTCGGGCGCAATCACAAAATCAACATCTTAAATCAATTAGGGGGAAACAAATGGATGGCTTAAAAATCCGTGTTCGCACTACCGATGGAACCGATGCGACTTATTCGCTTCGACCAAGAGTGATTGTGGAGTTTGAGCAGAAGTATCAAAAGGGCTTAGCAAAACTTATTGCCGAAGAGCAGAAACTAGAGCATATCTACTTCCTGGCTTGGTCAGCGATGAAGCACAATGGTCGCGTTGTTAAACCTTTTGGCCCTGACTTCTTAGACACTCTTGAAGAAGTGACCTTGGTGACAGACCCTTCTTCCGAATCCACAGAGATAGCCTGACCTATCAAATAGCAGCTCTCTCTGTGGAGTCTGGAATTTCGCCGGTGGCATTACTTGATGCCCCTGACGGAGTGTTGGAAGCAATTTTCGTTTATGTGAAAGAACGAGCAAAGGCGCGAAACAAATAATGGATTCACCAAATTATCGAATCTCAATTCAAGGTCTGAGTTCTACTATCTCAGCCATTGAGCGTTTCGCGCCTGACCTCAAGAAACAATTAGATAAAGAAGTCAAAGGTGTCTTGAGCAAGGTTGTCACACAAGCCCGCGAACATATACCTTTTGACATTCATCCTTCAGGATGGGCGCGGGAGAATAAAAACTCAGGTCTAATTGGCCCACTCCAACAAGGACAAGGCCGTGGCAGTTTTGTGCGCTTTGATGCTGCTAAAGCCAAGGCAGGAATCAAATCAACATCACCAAGTTCTAAATCCAGTGCCACAGGCTTTCGCAATTCGTATGGCGTTATTCAGCGCGATGCCGCAGGTGCTATCTTTGAAACTGCCGGTCGCGGAAGCAGAGCAAGTCGCGCAAGAACCCGCGCTTCACGATCCACAAATCCAAGTGCCTCTCAAGACTTTATCCAAGCAGTTGAAAAGTATTATGGAGTTTTGCCAACATCTAAAGGCTTGGGTCAAGATAAAGGTCGCGCTCTTATCAGAGCAGTTGATGACAACAAGAAGAATGCTCAGCGTGCTATCTTTGAAGCAATTAAAGATGCTGAAAGCAAAGCGCAGGCACGAATGGATGCAAATTTGAATCAGAGAGAAGGTTAGGCAATGGCAATTATTGAACGCATTGTCACTGTCTATAACGACAAAGGTTCAAAGCAGGCCCTAAAAGACCTTAACAAACTTGAACAAAATTTCAAAGATGCTGGCAAGAAGATTGCCAAGGCATTTGGCGTTGCCGCCCTCGCGGCAGGGGCGCTGGCAGTAAAGCTAGGCAAAGACGGCGTTGAAGCCGCTATCGCAGATCAGAAGTCACAGGCATTGCTCGCCAATGCCCTTCGCAACACCACAGGCGCAACCGATTCTGCTATTGCAGGGGTCGAAGATTACATAGCCACGCAACAAAGACTTGTTTCTGTCACCGATGACGAACTTCGCCCATCGCTAACGACCCTACTTAATGCCACTCAAGACATCACTGAGGCACAAGCACTCCAATCACTTGCCCTTGATATTTCGGCAGGCGCTCAAAAGGATTTGCAGAGCGTTTCCTTAGCGTTAGCCAAAGCAATAGGTGGAAACATTGGCGCTCTCACAAAACTTGGTGTGCCATTATCGGAAGACATCAAAAAGAGCAAAGACCTAAATGCTGCCCTTGATGAATTAGGAAAGACTTTTGCAGGAGCAGCATCAACACGCGCTCAAACTTTTGAAGGTCGGATGCAGGGCATTCAAATTGCCTTCAGCGAAGCACTTGAAACTTTAGGCTTCGCCTTTCTTCCTGTCTTAGAGGATTTGGTAGTCGTATTTCAAACACAAGTCATCCCTGCTTTTGAGAAATTCATTGCACAAAACAAAGATGAACTCGCAGGCGCACTTGGCGACATCATAGAATTTCTAATCAAAGCGACTAAGGGTCTTGGCTCAATGTTCAAGACCATCTCTGACAACCTAACAACATTCAAGATTTTCACAGCTCTTATCGTTGGCACCTTTGTTGGCACTAAAGTCGCTGCGGGTATCGGCGCAATTATTGCAGCCTTGAAACTTTTGACAGGCGTATTTAAGAAGCAGGCAGTCGCAGGCACCGCCGCAGGCACAGCAACAGCCTTTGCGACAGGTGGAACTTCGGCCTTTGCAGCAGCCGCAGGCATAACTGCTTTTACCGCAGCAGTTGGCGGAACTCTCCTTGTTCTCAACAAGATGACCAATAGCCTTGACGATAACACCGAGGCAATTCAAAAGAACTCGCAAGTTGTGACAGGTCATCTAGCAGATTTGAACAGATTATCTCAAGCAACTGCCACCGCTAATATCAAAAACAAGGCTTTGACTGTCACAACTGCTGGTTTGAATAAAAAGACAAAAGAGCAACTTGCAACTGAAAGAGCGCTCGCAGCTCTTCGTAAGTTGGGTGTGAAGCCAACCGCCGAGAAAGACCCAATTCAACTTGAAGCGGCTCGACTCAACCTTCTAAAGCAAGCCAACTTAGAAGAAGCAGCAAGAGTCAATGCGCTGATTGCCAATATGGAAGCGCAGATGAAACTCAATGAGGCTGCTCAACGCTACACCGATCTCTTGCAAGTTCTCTCTGATGCAGTAATCAGTGATGAAGAAGTTTCTGTTCTTGCTCAAAAGTGGAACATTACAAAGGGCGAAGTTCTTGAATACATCGCCCGAATCTATGCTGCCAACTCAACAGACTTAAATGACGGCCCAATTGTCAACCTGCTAATGAAGTGGGGTCTGACAAAAGAAGAAGCCGAGAAGTATGTAGATTTCACCCGCGCCCTCAAAGATGAAAAGATTGACGACTCAGAAATTGAGAAGTTGATGGGCAAATGGGGAATGACCCGAGCTGAAGTTCTTGCTTATGGCAAAACAGTTCAAGATGGAACTGCGCTACAAGCAGCTCTTTCTAAGAATTGGTCTTTGCCAGGAGATGAAGCAGCCGAAGCTTGGAAGCGCGCTCTTGCAGCTCTCAATGCCTATCTATCAGCCCTTAAAGGGGTTGGTGGAGGCGGAGGCGGAGGCGGAGGCGGCGGTGGGGGAGGCACTCGTGTTATTCCAAAAGGTAGCGTTCAAAATCCATTCAATCCTGCATCTGATCCAATAACCAAAGATAAAATTCAAGAAAACATTGATACTCTTAAAACTCTGCGCGAAAGCACTGAAAAAGGCACTGCAATAAGTTTTCTACTTAAAGAACACATTGATACCTTGACAGACTCTCTTAGCACTCCTGTTCTTAGCGCCGTTGGTGATGAGCAGGCAAGATTAAGAGCAATGGGAATGTTTGATGGCCCTGGCATCAGCGCAGGTTCGACCTTTGACCCTGGCTCTTTCCGTATGGCAGAAAATGCAGGAATGACTGTCAATGTCACTGTTGAAGGCAATGTTCAAACAGAGGCAGATTTGGCTAATGCCATCCGTCAGCGAATCTTGTTAGAACAACAAAGCGGTAATCCAATTCTCTTTGTTGGCGGTCTGTAATGCCAGGCACACCCGTTCTTGGAGTCAGCATTGACTTCGCAAATGGCCCTGCCTTTGGAAACCCTTTAATTTTAGATGATCCTTCAACGCCCCTTGGCGTGGGCATCTTGGCAGATGCACCGGCAGATGTCGTTGATGTAAGTGACATCGCCCTTCGCGTTTCCATCCGCCGAGGCCGAAATCGAGTTCTTAATAGCTTTGAAGCAGGCACCGCCAGTGTCGTGTTAGAAGACGAGAATGGTGACTATAACCCTCAGAATGTTTCGGGGCCTTACTATGGCAAACTCTTGCCTCTTCGCAAGATTCGCATTTGGGCAGATTATGATGATGGCTCAGGTGTTGACCGCTACTATCTCTATTCAGGCTACATCACAAGTTTTGATAATACATTCAGGCTTGGCAATGATGAAGTTTCAACTGTGACTTTCCAATGTGTCGATGCCTTTCGTCTTTTACAAAATGTCAACATCACGACTGTTGCGGGTTCATCCGCCGGTCAAACCACGGGGGCGCGCATTGAGAACTTGCTAGATTTGGCAAGTTTCCCTGTAAGTCAAAGACTGATTGATGTAGGCGATACCCTAGTGCAAGCTGACCCTGGCACAAATCGCACCTTGCTTGGAGCCTGTCAGACGATAGAGCAGAGCGAACTTGGTGGCTTCTTTATTGATGACGAAGGCAACGCAGTATTTCTATCAAGAACCACAGTTTCACAAAAGGCTGACGAAACGCCTTTATTGTTCAATGATGATGGCACAAATATCTCCTATCAAACTATTGACTTTGCCTACGATGACACACAGATTTTCAACGATATAACTGTCACCCGCCTTGGCGGAGTTGCCCAAAATGTTCAATCAACTAGCTCGATAGAAACATTCTTCATTCACTCAGGATCGCGCTCTGACCTTCTAATGCAGACCGATGCCGAGGCCTTAGACCAGGCTTCAATGCTTCTAAATGCCCGCGAAAATGCCCTGCTTCGCATTGATTCCATTGGCTTAAATCTTATGGATTCGACTGCCTCAAATCGCATTGTGGCAGGCCTTGAATCAGATTTGTTCACCCTGATAAATGTCACCAAGACAGGTCAGGCATCCTCAACCTTTACCCTTGAGTTATTCGTTCAAGGTATTCAGCACGACATCACGCCGAACACTTGGACAACACGCTTCCTCACCGCAGAGCCTATAATTCAGGCATTCATCTTGGATTCCACAATCCAAGGTCTGCTTGATGGAACTGTGGGAGTTCTTTCATACTAAGGAGAAGAAATGGCTAAACAAACCTTCACGACCGGTCAGGTCTTGACGGCAGCGCAAATGACATCATTGCAACAGACTGCAATGCTTGGTGGCGATGCAAGTGCAAAGGTTGCCTCTTATGTTCTAGTGGCTGCCGATGC
>Ga0222713_10003841_pt1 | contig 15321 bp, 13 predicted proteins | sample C33_649DmetaG_FD_165061 | JGI IMG/M metagenome (GOLD analysis project Ga0222713, IMG submission 165061) | Estuarine water microbial communities from San Francisco Bay, California, United States - C33_649D | ecosystem: Environmental > Aquatic > Marine > Unclassified | place: USA: California...
TGAAAGTGTACGAAACAATGGCCTTGAGTCGCTCAGGTCACCACTCAATGAAAAACTGGATTATTAGAAATCTTATTGGATTTCAAATTAATTGGGATTATAAATTGGTAAATGCATTTGGAACAAACTTTTATCATTTAGGAGAGGCAAATCATGACATTCATTTAACTTATAAATTCTTGGATGAGTGTAAAAATAATATTGATACCGTATTAATAAATTATGAGGATGCGCCCTATGATTATACGATATTCAATGAGGATAGAATTTATAAAGGTCCATTGTCTTTAGAGATGAGAAATCACTACAATATTGAACACAAAGGAAGACTATGTTTTATTCGTGATTTTTATAGTAATTTATCTTCAAGGATTAGGGCAAATGAAAGGGCTATTTTTTCTAAATGGGATACTGATGAACCTCATTTATTTAAAGTTGATAAAACTTATATTGACAGATGGAAAAGTCATGCTAATGCTTGTGTAAGTAACCAAGTATCTTATTTAAAATTTGAAGATTGGATGGTAAACAAAGTTGTTAGAGATGAATTTATTTATCAAACATTTGGTATACGAGACCATTATGGTATTGAAGGTATAAAAGGTAGTATAAGTTCATTTGAAACTTGGAATAATGTTGAATCACGACATCACGAATTAAATTTAAATGATGAAATGAAAGATTTGATAGTTTATGACCGAGATTTGAATTATTTAATTGATGAGTTAGGGTACGATAAAATTAAATTGTAGTATAATGACATTGGTGGGTATTGGTGTTCATGGTAAGTTTATTTTGCATCTAAAGTAATATCTACTTTTGATTTTTTTTTTTTAACTTTTTAAAAAAGATATTAAAATGGAAAAACCTCAGGTTATTAATGTTCACGAATGTGACGGATGTCATGTACCTAAAGGATGGGGACACGAGATTATTTTTGAAAATAATGAAAAGTATTGTGGGAAAGTTTTAGTCTTCAAAGAAGGGGCTCAATTCTCAATGCATTACCATATGATTAAAGATGAAACGTGGTACGTTAAGAGCGGTGAATTCTTATATAGATGGATTGATACTGAAACTGCTGAAGTACATACTGAAACCTTGGTTGTTGGTGATTCAGTAAGACAAAGACCTGGTCAACCACACCAATTAAAAGCATTAACTGAGGGTAGAATTTACGAAGTTTCGACAACACATTTTGATAGTGATTCATACCGAGTTTGGAAGGGTGACAGTCAAGGATAATGAGAGTTTGGGTAAACGGAACTTTTGATGTTCTTCATTTGGGTCATATTGCATTATTACAACATGCATCTACATTCGGAACAGTTAGAGTTGGTATTGATTCAGATAAGAGAGTCAAAGAACTAAAAGGTGAAGATAGACCTGTTAATAATTGGAATGACAGGTATATCATGTTGAAAGAGTTAAGAAGTGTTGATGATGTTGTTGGTTTTGATTCAGATGAAGAATTAGAAAATCAAATAAAAAAATATGAACCTGATTTTTGTATTATTGGTTCTGACTATGAAAACAAGAAAGTTATCGGCGGAGAATTTTGTAAACGATTACTCTTCTTTGATAAAATTGAAGGTTACTCAACCACAAAAATTATAAAACATGGTTAATATATTAGTAATTGGTGAAACCTGTATTGATAGGTTTATATATGGGACAGTTAATAGGATTAGCCCTGAGGCTCCTGTACCTATTTTTGTACCCATAGAAACAAAAGAAAATTCAGGTATGTCGGGTAATGTTGTTGAAAACTTAAAGGCTTTGGCGGATGTTAACATTACACATATAACGAATGAAAATAAAATTACTAAGTCTAGATTTGTCGATAAGAAAAGTAACCATATGTTTTTAAGGGTTGATGAGGGTGATAATTATACACTAGGTAATTCTAATATAAAAAACATTAAATTTAATGAATATGATATTGTTATTGTTAGTGATTATAATAAGGGTTTTATAAGTGATAACGATTTAATTGAAATATCCAAAAGAGCTAAACTATCTATCATTGATAGTAAAAGAAAACTAACCCAAGAGATTATACAATATTTTCACTTTATCAAACTTAATAAAAGTGAATATAATAATAATATAAGACTTAACCATTCTGGTTTGATTGTAACTCTTGGTGATGAAGGTGCCATGTTACATGACGGTAAAATTGTAAAACAAAAAAACCCACAACAAACAATTGACGTATCAGGTGCTGGAGATACTTTTGTTGCCTCATACATTTTAAAATACTATCTCAGTAAAAATGTAATTGAATCTATAGAATATGCTAATGAAGTGTGCGGTAATGTAGTGAGTAAAAAAGGTGTATCACTACCTGACAAGAAGTTTAATCTTTCTGGCCAATTTTCTTATAAATCTTCAATAATCTAATAGAGTCCTCAACCTCTTTTTCGAGTTTTTCAAGCTCTTTTGGGTTTGAAGATTTTTGAGATGCTAAGTATAAATTCTCCTCAGCTTCTTCAATTAAATGTTTAATAGTTTTTATAAGTTTCATACCAATAAATATTATCTTAATTTGTATAATACCTTTACAAAGATGACAGGACTTATATTTTTTAGGTTATATAAACTTTCAAAAAATTATGGCAAAATCTAAAACACCTACAATTTTCATTCAGATAGCATCATATAGAGACCCTGAGTTAGTTAAAACAATTGAAGACTGTATCACAAATGCAAAAAACCCAAAAAATTTAAGATTTGGTATTTGTAGACAATATCATCCACAAGACGGATTTGATAATTTGGATAAATACAAAGAAGATAAAAGATTCAGAATCCTTGATGTTCTGTGTGAATATAGTAAAGGTGTTTGTTGGGCACGTAATCAAGTACAACAACTTTATGAAGGTGAAATGTATACACTTCAAATTGATTCCCACATGAGATTTGCACCAAATTGGGATGTGGAAATGATTGGTATGGTTAAACAACTCCAAGAGATGGGTATTCCAAAACCATTACTTACAAGTTATGTATCATCATTTGACCCTGAAAATGACCCAGCGGCAAGAGTACAGGAACCTTGGAGGATGGCTTTTGACAGATTTATCCCTGAAGGTGCTGTATTTTTCTTACCCGAAACAATTCCAAATTGGCGAGAGTTAGATACACCAGTACCTGCAAGATTTTATTCAGCTCACTATGCATTTACTGTTGGTGAGTTTTCAAATGAAGTACAACATAATCCTGAATATTATTTTCATGGTGAAGAAATTTCGATAGCTGTAAGAGCTTTCACGTGGGGTTATGATTTGTTTCACCCACATAAAGTTTTGATTTGGCACGAATACACACGTAAGGGAAGAACTAAACAATGGGACGATGATAAGGATTGGGTAAATAAAAATAATCATTCACATCTAACAAACAGAAAGTTATTTGGTATGGATGGTGAATCACAAGAAGGACATGAAGGTAAGTATGGTTTTGGTACTGTAAGAACTTTAAGAGAATATGAAGAGTATGCGGGATTATTATTTGAAAGACGTGCGGTACAACAAGAAACCTTAGATAAAAAATACCCACCTAATCCAGGTATGGAATTTTATGGGGATGAAGAAACTTGGAAAAACAGTTTTGCTCAAGTATTCAAACATTGTATAGATGTTAATTATACTTCTGTACCGGAAAAAGACTACGATTTTTGGGTTGTTGCATTCCATGCTGAAAATGATGACACACTTTACAGAAAAGATGCTGATAAATCTGAAATCCAAAGAATGATGAATGACCCTGATGGTTATTGTAAAGTTTGGAGAGAGTTTCAAACAGCAATAAAACCTAAATATTGGGTTGTGTGGCCTTACTCAGAATCCAAAGGATGGTGTGAAAGAATCACAGGTAATCTATAATGAAAACCGTTTATTTTGTTGTTTCACTCCCACGTACAGGTACAAAATCATTGTGTAGGATGGCGCACGAGTGTGGTATAACATTTATACATGCACCTATAAACACTTTCCAAAGGGAGTTAGAAAACGGTAAAAACTTCTTTGCTGATACACCTTGTTTTGTACCATCTTTTATTGAGAAAGTACTAAAAATAGAAAATATAAACCCGAAATTTATTTATATTGATAGAGATTTTACGGAGGTATTTGAGTCGTGGAAAAAAGTTAATCTTCATTTAAATTATACAAGAATGTATAATCAATATACCAACGAAGAAACAAGAAGTTCTATGCCTAAAAGTACTTTAACAGATATATTGTCTCTTCATGAATGTTTTAATGAATCTTACATGGACAATTCAAATTATCTAACATTATTTGAATCCCACAAACAAAAAGTTCTTTCAATTATTAGAGAAAATAATAAAGAATTATTGATATATAATTTTCAAGACGGATGGGAACCGTTTTGTAATTTTTTGGGTTGTGATAAACCCTCGGTTGAAATACCACACCTAAACATTGAAACTATGTTTGAAAAAATTTTATAATGGCTAATATATCTTTTTATGGTTCACATAACTCTACTGTAGTTGTAGAGGATAATAATAAAATATTATGTGTGATTGAAGTTGAGCGTTTTTTAAATGTAAAAAACGCAGGATATGCACAATATTTGGTTTCACATACAAGACCTTTTTTATTAAAAGAAATTTGTAATTGGATAGAAAAAAAATATGGCATTTCCGAATATGAAAATTGTTACTACCTAAACACCGATACAATTGAAGGTTCAAAAAAAGTTCACTATGAAAAATTAATACCTGCTAAAAACTACGAACAATTGTTACACCATGCATCACATGCTGCTTGTGGTTTTTATCAGACTGATTATCAAGAAGCTTTAATAGTTTCTTATGATGGTGGTGGAAATGATGGTTTTTTTAACGTATACCACGCATCCGATAGAAATACAATAAATGAGATTGTTAGACTCGGAATTGATATGGGGTTCCCTTATATGTCGTTTGGTGATTATCTAAAAGACATTAAACTTGAACCCGCACTTAATATTGGCAATTTAGTTTATTCAGGTAAAATCATGGGTCTTTGTTCTTATGGTGAACTAAGAGAAGATTGGTTAGAACCTATGAAGGAATATTATTTATCAAAACCGGACGGTAATAATTATTTAGAGTTATTAAAAACATTAGGTGAAAAAATCGGATTAGTCTTTGATAAAAGTAATCGATTAGAGGGTAAAGATGCTTGGGATTTGGCTAAAACTTCACAGATTGCATTTGAAGAAGTTACATTAGAATTAATAAGACCTTATTTAGAACAATACCCAAATATTCCGTTAATTATGGTTGGTGGATGTGGACTAAATATTCTGTTTAATACAAGATTAAAACAAGAGTTAGATAGACCAGTATTTGTTCCACCAAATCCAAATGATTGTGGAATTGCTTCAGGTCTTCTACTATCAAAGTTAAAACCAACACAAGCTATTGATTTAACATATGCGGGTATCCCGATATTGGATATTGATAACTTATGGTCAGTATTAGAAAGTCACTGGACCAGTCAACCATTAGATGATGACAAATTAATTGATTTTATCGTAAGTGGAAAAATTGTTGGTGTTGTTAGAGGTAATTCAGAACACGGACCAAGAGCGTTGGGAAATAGAAGTATTATTTGTGACCCAACAAAACCAAACATGAAGGACATATTAAACAATAAAGTTAAACACAGAGAATGGTATAGACCTTTTGCTCCTGTTGTAAGACTACAAGACGTATCAAAATATTTTGAGTTTGAAGGTGAGAGTAGATGGATGGGATTCTGTCCTAAAGTCCGTGAAGAGTGGAGAGAAACTTTAATATCAATCACACACGTAGATGGTACTGCTAGGGTACAAACAGTTACTGAAGAACAAAATCCTTGGTTATATAATTTATTAACTAAAATGGAAGAAAAAACGGGTGTTGGGGTGTTACTTAACACATCTTTTAATGTTGATGGTAAACCAATTTTATCGACACTAAGAGATGCGTTAGAAGTATATCATAAAACAGAATTAGATGGATTAGTTCTACAAGATTATTTTATAAATAAATGAAAACAAAATTAGTTACCGCTTTTTATACTGACATAAAAGGATTCCCATTTTATGGGCACGAAGCATATGCAAGACATGAAAGGTATTTACATTCACTTAGAACAATTGCTAATACAAAAAATGAAATTGTATTATATTGTAATCAAGAACAATTGGAATTGTTACAGAATTATTGTAACGACTTTCAATTAACAAACGTCACACTTAAAGTTTCTAATTTGAGAGATTATCCTAAAGCAGAAAGAATGTCGAATATAAAGGCAAAAACGGATAATTTTAAAATGTATCACGAAATTGATTGGAATAAATTTTATCTACTTGAAAAAGAATATGATGAGTCATACGATTACATTTATTGGATTGACTGTGGATTATCGCATCCGGGATTGTTTTTAGATAGGTATAACCCTTATGTTGATAAAATAGATGGACTATCAAAAACTTGGGAAAACTACTCATATATAGGACTTTTCAATGAAAGTCTTATTCCTAAATTAAATTCTTGGGTTGATGGTAAATTAATTAACTGTTCAATTACTTTGTTTTTTCACAATATGACATACTCTAACGAAATTTTAGACAAAAAATTTGTAGGTAATTCAATTTCTATTGGTGGAATATTGGGTGGTAGTGTAAGTTTATTAAAATGGTATTTTAATGAGTTTGATATTTTAGCGGAAAAAACATTGAGTAAAGATTCTATATTAAATCATGAAGCCATGATTTCATATATGGTTATGGAGAATCCTGAAAAATTTACTACATGGCAATTTGATACGTGGTATCACGATGATTACTGGAAAAAAACACCACAATTCAATGTGGATTCAATAAAAAATATGAGGCACTTTGTGCATCTTTTTGATAAAATTTTAAGTATATGACAGACATTTTTGACAGAGTTCTACATCATTATGGTAGAAAAGGAGAAAAACTTTTTAGTATAAACATAGGTGCTATGGATGGAGTACTCTTTGATGAACTTATAGGGTACACTAATTCGTATGATTTCAAAGGGTTGTATGTTGAACCAATTCCATACTTATTTGAAAGATTAAAAAATAATATTGGTTTGGACGGTAATCTTTTTGAAAATGCCGCAATTTCAGAAGTTGACGGCACTATTAAAATGATGACAATAGACCAAGAGGCAATTGACACAGGATTGGTTCATTCTTGTTTTTACGGTATGAGTGCAGTATACCCACCAAAAAATGGATTAGGTAGTGAGGGTGATAAAGAAGTGGTTGAAAAGTATGGAAAAATAGTTGATGTTCCTTGTATTACTTTTAAAACACTATTAGAAAAACATAATATTACATCGTTTGATGTTTTAAAGATTGATGCTGAAGGGCATGATTATCAAATTTTTAATCAGTTAGATTTAAATAAATTTAGACCTAAACTAATAAGATTAGAGTGGGTAAATTTGAATGATGAACAAAAACAAAATATACTTACATCATTTGAAGTTCATAAATATTATCATGAGTTTGTTGGTCAGGATATTACTGCATCACCATTAGAAATAGTGGATGATTTAAATTCAAATAATATTACTCAAGTAATTGAAAAAATAGAACCAAATAATTCAGGTGTTACTTTGGTAACAGGATTATGGAATATAAAAAGAGATACGTTATCAGAAGGATGGTCAAGGTCATTTGACCATTACTTAGAGAAATTCAGACAACTTTTAGAGGTTGATAATAATATGATTATTTTTGGGGACCCTGAACTTGAATCATTTGTTTGGAAATACAGAAATAAATCAAACACGATGTTTATCGTTAGACATCAAAATTGGTTTAAAGGTGAATTTTACGATAAAATACAAAGTATTAGAACCAATCCTGATTGGTACGGACAAGCTGGTTGGTTAAGTGAATCAACGCAGGCTAAATTGGATATGTATAATCCTTTGGTTATGTCAAAGATATTCCTTCTTCATGATGCTAAAATCATGGACCAATTTGATTCTAAGTATATGTTTTGGATTGATGCTGGATTAACAAATACTGTACACCCTGGATATTTTACACACGACAAAGTGTTTGACAAGCTACCAAAATACGTAAATAAATTTTCATTTGTTTGTTTTCCATATGAGGCCAACAATGAAATACATGGTTTTAAGTTTGATGAAATTAATAAGATTGCAGGTCAAAAAGTAGAGTTAGTTGGTCGTGGTGGTTTTTTTGGTGGTCCTAAAAATACGTTGGGTGATATAAACTCAATATACTACGGTTTATTACAGTCCACTTTAAATAGAAATTTAATGGGTACCGAAGAAAGTATATTCTCAATTATGGTATACAAACATGCTGACATGGTAGACTATTTTGAAATTGAATCTAATGGATTATTTGGTAAGTTCTTTGAGGACTTGAAAAATGATAGACTTGAAAGAAAAAACAAAAAAAATATCATCACTGAAAATGATAACTTTGATGAAAACAATTCGGCATTATATGTTATCACATTCAATAGTCCAAAACAATTTGAAACTTTAATTGAATCCATGATTTGGTATGATAAGGATTTTTTGGATAAACCAAAAAAATATTTGTTAGATAATTCATCAGATTTAGAAACAACAGAAAGATATAGTGAGTTATGTAATGAGTTTGGTTTTGAACATATTAAAAAAGATAATTTAGGTATCTGTGGTGGTAGACAATTTATTGCTGAACATGCCGATGAAAACAATTTTGATTTTTACTTCTTCTTTGAAGATGATATGTTCTTTTATCCAAAGGTAGGTGAAGTATGTAGAAACGGTTTTAATAGATATGTACCAAATCTTTATAAAAACGTAATTGAAATATCTAAGAAATATAATTACGACTTTATAAAATTTAACTACTCTGAATTTTATGGTGATAATGGGGTACAATGGTCTTGGTATAATGTACCACAATCATTTAGAGAATCTCATTGGCCTGAAAAGAATCAATTACCTATCCAAGGACAAGACCCAAACGCTCCAAGAACAAAATTTAATAATATAAGAAGTTATAATGGTATACCATTTATTGATGGTGATATATATTACTGTAATTGGCCACAAATTGTGACTAAAACAGGAAACAAAAAAATGTTCTTAACTGAAAAATGGGCGCATCCTTTTGAACAGACTTGGATGAGTTATATCTTCCAAGAAACAATCAAAAAAAATATCAAACCCGCAATGTTACTTTTAACACCAACAGAACATGACAGATTTGAATTTTATGATGGTAGTTTAAGGAAGGAATCCTAAAAAAAGGAACTTAATAAATACTTATACTATAAATAAAATTAAATGCCAACGGGAACCGTTACTTATCAAATCGTAGACAAGTATTTTGATTGCGGTACTGTCAAAGAACTTATTGACTGTACAACATCATCAATTTACTATGTAGATGATTTACTACTTTCAGGTGGTACACCAATCACTACAGGTACTACTTTTGTTGGTAATTTTAATTTTAGTGCGGGTACAACAGGATTAACTGCGGTTACTTATGTTAGAGAGTTACAAGGTTCATCAACTATTACTTTTAATGGTATTGTAAACCAATTGGTTGATTGTTCAGCATATTCACCAACACCATCACCAACAGTAACAAGTACGATAACACCGACAGTTACACCTACTGTAACGCCAACACCAACATCATCATTACCACTTAATATTTTATATGTTTTCTCAGCATGTACAGGTAGTAACAGAGTAGTTGTTCAAACACAACCAATATCTGGTGTAACTACAACTGGTAAAACAATTAATTACAGTGGAACCTGTTGGTCTTATGTTGGAGCATTTACTGCACCATACTCATCACCACCAGGATATATCAGAACAGATTATACGGGTAATTATTTTGGAACACCATCAACAGTATATAACTCATGTGCCGCTTGTGTAGGTGCACCTATCCCATTACCATCATATAGAGCTTGGAATGTCCTTTGGTCTTTTGGTGTTGATTGTGCCCCTTGCGGTTTAACTGGTGGTGGAACAGCAATTACTCTTTATACTCCGTATTCTGCAACTACATTAAATGATGGGGTAATCATGTATACAAATGTATATTTAACAACGGTATTTCCACCTAATAGATGGTTTTCAAGAAGTGGTAAAATTTATTATAATGACGGATACGATGGTATTAGTTTTTTCTGTAACGTAGGAGGAGGATGTTAATATGTCAGTAATTAGTGGAAATAGTTGTAGTGTTGTAACCATCTTCCCGATGGGTGTAAACTGTTTAACGGTACCGGCATCCTCAACATCTGCAAATGATGGGTCAATGAGTTTGGTTATTACTGGTGGTACTGCACCATACACTATCATGTGGAGTAATGGTGCACAGAATACCACATCACTAACCGGTGTAACTGCCGGGGTGTATTCGGCAACAGTAATTGATTATTATGGTGATTATACTGCGACTACAACTTGTAATGTATTTGCTCCGTCACCAACACCGACAATGACATCTACACCTACTCCAACACCAACACCTGTACCAAGTGCACCATCACAAATTTGTTTACAAAACTACAACGGCTCAAGTCAATTTAATTTTGGATTCGCTGGTTATAATGGATACTATCCGTACTTTACGGGTACATCATTTAATACGGTATTCAACCCAACAAATGGATATTGGTACTTATCAGGTTGGACGGGAACAGGAATAATGATTAACTCAACATTGAGTTATTCACCACTTGGTTCTTGGACAAATATTGGTTCGACAGTAATTGGTGAGAATTGGAATATGATTAGTGGAAGTTGTTCTACTGCACCTTTATTTGCCACACTAACACAAACAAATGAAACATGTTTAGGTTCATGTAATGGAACTATAACGGTTAATGCCTCAGGTGGAATTCCACCATATACATATCAAGTTAATTATGGTGCTAGTCAATCATCCAACTTCTTTAGTGGTTTGTGTTCGGGAACTGGTGTAATTAGTATTACAGATTCAAATGGTGATGTATTAAATACATCGTACACGATAGGTGCGGGTTCATCATCTACTTTATACACTGTTTTATTGAATCAAACAACTACAAATGGTTTAATTTCATCTACAAGTGCAACTAAGACTATGAATTGGTCTGCAACGGTTAATCCTCCATTACCATTAGGTGCTTCATTATCATTTAATTTGGTATTAACACATATTCAATATAATAACAAGTTAACATCACCAACACAAAATGCGAGCTTTAGTAGTGGATTTACAATTAATGGTGTAGGTGGTGCTACTGCAACATTAATAGCTGCAAGTTCAGTAACTACAGGAACAAATGGAGTTACAGGGTGTCCTCAATCAGCTCAGGATTATTCTGCATTTACAAGAACATATCAAGTAACAATACCTTACGGTGGTAGTTTAAGTGGAGCTCTTTCTTCGGTAATTACTAACCCATTCCCTGAGGATGCGTCATGTCCTGTTTATGGTTCTACAAATGATAGTATAACAGTTAATACTGTAACATTAACAGGTGTAAGTTGTGGAACACCAAACCCATCTGCAGCATCGATTCAATTAACAAATACAACTAACGTAACTTAAAAATTAATAACAAACTATTTATCAGAATATGGGATATATACTCAAAAATACCTCAGGTTTAATTAACACCGTATTGACAGATGCGGGCAGACAAGCAATGTCAAAAGGATTGTTTGATATTGCATATTTCCAAGTTGGAGATAGTGAAGTGTGTTATGACTGCGTTGATGGTAATATCTCAACATTTAATGTTCTTCAAGCCGATTATAATATTCAAAACAAAACACCGGTTCCACAAAAAAACAAGGCAGAAATAAAATACCCTTTATTTGTTGATTCAAATTCAGGTTCAACATTTGGAATACCATTTCAAAACTCACAAATAGACGACATATTTAATTCGGCAGCACCTTTAGGGTTTTTTACGGGTGATTCAGGTTCATTTAGTGCGTTTACAACTTCAGCCTATACATATTCATCAAGTTGGATTGCTGACTTGTCAACATTTGCTTCGGGTAATACTTTTCAATTATCATATAGTGCATGTCAATCTTATACTGCTAACACTCAAGTTGGTGATTATTGTGTTGTTTATATGGATGGTGTTGGAGGATGTGGTACATGGTCAGGTAATTTCCCAATTTTATTTTATCAAGTTGTAGCCATTACAGGTAGTACAACAGCAACTACGGGTACGGTAACTGTAGAGGTTGATAGAACAATACCGGATTTTGATGCAATGGGAGTTACAGGTGATGCACGAGTTTATTTTTTCCCTTCAGGTATGCAACCATTCTATGATGCATTTACACCTTCATATTATTGGCCAACAGATGCATTTAATTTTGAATCAAATTGTGATATATCAAGTGATTTCGTAAAGATATGGAATATGAATATTCCTTGGACTGAATCACCAGCAGGTTATGCATATCCTGATTTAGATTACAACTATTTCCAATCTTCAGGATATTGTGGCACTAAAGAATATTTGGGTTACAACTCTAACGCAGGTCAAACTGATACAAGTTCAACTTATTACTATAATACTTTTGCTGAACAAATTAATTTATCACCTTCAAATCAAAAAGCCATTGCGATTATTCACTATACCAATCATGACATTGACAATTATTATGGTGAAAAATTCGCAACAGAAATATTCGACCCAACACAGTCAGGTGCAACAGGTCAATTAGGTAATTTTAGATTAGATTTACCATGGTTAATGTGGCACAAATCAACAGGTGCTACTATGGGTGAATCATTCTATACAGACCCAAGAGGTTTTGATAGTTTAAACTTGGATGAAGTTGAATACATTCAATCAAGTGTTAACTCAAATCAGGTGGACCCAGGTCTTAGATATTATCACCTTTGGGATACAAACCCTAACAGTAACGGGTATCCTAATAGAGTTGGTAAAGTATGGCCCGATTTAAAGATTCTTACCATTGACGATGATGAATTGGTTGCTGCAATGTCTTACAAGTCAAATAGAAACTGGACATTACCGGCACCTAAATTAGGTCTTATTGTTCCAAACACTTTCAACAATACAGCTGGTAGTGATGTTGGTGTTCTTTCAGGTACAGGACAAACAATGTGGGTTACATATACATTTACAAATACCGCATTTACACAGTCATTACATTGTAATTACTACACCAATATTTCAGGAACAAATCCTGATTGTCCTCCTGATAGTGCGGACATCACAATAAGATTTGCGGGTGAGTTCCCATTCTTAAATTCAAACCCGGGAAGTTCACCGTCAGGATTTACGGCTAATAATATAAAAATATTAGCACAAAAAGTCACAGGTTCAACAAGACCAAATCCAGCAAACTGGGTTGAGATTGATGTTACTAACCAGTTATCGGCAACTTCTGTTAATGGTTATATCACGTTCTCAGGATTGACAGGTACAACATTACAACTTACAAACGATATGTATACAGGTGCTTCAAGTAACTATCGTTTAGAAAACTATATAGATTTACCACAAACAGGGGATACTCAAATGAATTTTGGTAGTGAGTACTTCTTCTATGGTTCTTTAAAAACTGACATTCAGGCAACCATCTATGAAATGCAATACATGGTTAACTTAGGTCAAGCACAATTCGGACATTCTTCAAATCCAACTTGGAACGGTACTGTTCCACCTTACGTTACAGAAATTGGTCTTTATAATTTAAACAAAGACCTTATGATTATCAGTAAGGTACAATCTCCTGAAATAAGACAGGGGGTACAACAGTACAAGATTAAGTTAGATTTTTAAGAATATGGCAAAAGATTTAAAGAATACCCCTAAAGTATTGGGGTTAGATATCTCCACAAAAACTATTGGATGGTCTTTGTTTGAGATTCAAACACAAAAATTATTGGAGTTAACACACTTCTCACCTGTTATCAAACCACAGCCCGAGGATAAAATTGAAGAACTTCTAATGAAGGTAGACGCCTTTGAAGAAAAGTTAGAAGGTTATAGAGATTTGGGTATTACTAAAGTTGTTATCGAGGAACCACTATTAAACTCTAATAATATTTGGACCGTTGGAACCTTGTTGAGATATAACTCAATGATTTCTCGTTCAATATATACAATCTTAGGTATTGTACCGTCATATATTTCAACAAGTAATTCGAGAAGATTTGCTTGGCCAGAATTGGTACAAAAAGGTAGAGGTAACAAAGACGTTCTATTTGGTGGGGTTGACAAAAGTGCCGACAAAAAAGAAATTGTTTGGAAGTTGGTTTCCGATGCCGAACCACAAATCACTTGGTTGTATACAAAAAACAACACACTTAAGAAAGAAAACTTTGACCAAGCGGACGCATATACCTGTGTTAGAGGGTATATGAAAATGAATGGTTTATGGTGATTTGATTTAACCACATAATTTATTATCTTTAGTAGGTTATGGAGCGTGATGAATCATTAGTTATTGACCTATTGGTTAATATGTTGGGTGAACCTCATGCCCACTACGACAACAAAGCTCAGATTTCATTTGACTGTCCCGTATGTTCACATGACATAAAAGGGTTGGACCATGGCGATGGAAAAGGAAACTTAGAAATCAACTATGGTCAACACGTATTCAAGTGTTGGGCATGTGCCGAAACAAACGGAACTCAGGGTCACTTAGGAAAACTTATTGATAAGTGGGGTTCTAAGAAAGACAAAGAAATATATCAACTTATCCGTCCTGATGAGTTTGAAAAAAAACAAAAGGTATACGATAAAATCAAACTACCTGAGGGGTATCAAAAATTTAAAGATGTTCACCCTGCACACATACCACGACGTGAGGCATATAACTACCTAAAGAATCGTGGTGTGACTGATGAAATGATTGAATTTTACCATATTGGATTTACAACAGAAGGTCCGTTTGCTGGTAAGATAATTGTTCCATCATACGATGAAAAAGGTGAGTTAAATTATTTTGTTGCCCGTTCATGGGCAAGAAATGCAAGGATAAAATACAAGAACCCGACACTACCTAAAGAAACACTCATCTTCAATGAAAATAGAATAGATTGGAACAAAGATGTTTTTATTGTTGAGGGTGTATTTGACGGATTCTTCGTACCTAACTCAATACCACTATTGGGTAAGTATGTTTCTGACTTATTATGGGAAAAACTATATGACTTCTGTAAAGGACGGATTATTATATGTTTAGATGGTGACGCTTGGGAAGATGCTAAAAGAGTATACGATAAACTAAGTGGTGGA
>Ga0222713_10003842_pt1 | contig 15318 bp, 17 predicted proteins | sample C33_649DmetaG_FD_165061 | JGI IMG/M metagenome (GOLD analysis project Ga0222713, IMG submission 165061) | Estuarine water microbial communities from San Francisco Bay, California, United States - C33_649D | ecosystem: Environmental > Aquatic > Marine > Unclassified | place: USA: California...
TAAGGTTATTGAGGTTGGGGAATTTGCGACTTCGGCGATGTTGGAGCTAGAGCCAACTAATGATTTTGATCCGAACGCTGTGAAAGTAATGGTTGATGGGTTGCAGGTTGGTTATGTGCCAAAGACCTTTTCTGTTGATGTTACGAGAATGATGAACGATAAAGGTGTTACCGAGTTAGAAGTGCCCGCTTTACTTGGATGGGATAACAACAATCCGATGCCGGCGATTGGGGTTAAGTTGGATATGGGGGAGTTTGGGCTTTAGGTTTTACTTTGCGTATTGGCGTTAATATAGATTCTATTGACAATTTCTTTAGAACCTCTAGCCTTGTTATAACTTTGGTTTGCTACGGGAGAAAATGTGGATATTGAATTTCAATACGTAAAGACAAAACTGGGGCAATTACATATTGCTACCGCAGGCCAAGGCGACCCGCTGATACTTCTCCACCAGACGCCACGGTCTTGGGACGAATTTCGGGAACTGATTCCTTTGCTAGCCGTGCAGCACAGAGTGATTGCGATGGATATGTATGGGTTTGGTCAGAGCGCGAAATTTCCTGCGCCGCAAACTATTGAGAAATATGCAGAAGGTGTTATTGCCTTGGCAGATGCTCTAAATATTTCAACATTCAATATTCTTGGACACCATACGGGAGCACTTGTTGCATTTGCGGTCACGGCGGATAATCAAAGGCGTGTAAATAAACTCATTCTCTCCGCCCCACCTTTTACAGATAAAGAATATCGAGAGAAACATAAAAATGGGGAAGGTGTTGATGATGCAACAATTGCTGAAGATGGCTCGCATCTAACAGCCAATTGGGCAAAGAGATATCCGTTTTATCCAAAGAATAGGCCAGAAATTTTGAATCGATATATTCGCGATTCACTCTCTTTTGGGCTGGATCCTAAAGAAGGCCATCTCGCCTGTTCTGCCTACGCAATAGAAGATGGGTTAGAGAGAATAACTTCTAAAGTATTAATCCTGGCACCATCCGAAGATCCCTTTGCCTTCCCACAAGCTGACAAATTTGTATCTAGCTTAAAGAATTCAAGCTCGATTTCTAAAGCGGTTATCCAAGGGGGAATGATTCCGCTCATGGAAGAGAAGTCGGAAGAAGTTTCTCGAGTAGTTCTAGAGTTTCTGAAGGAGGCGTAATGAAGATACTTTGGCAGAGTTTTGTTGATCAAAAGACAAACTCTCCTTATCTCAATCGCCTCGGGGAATATCTAAATAAGAGCACTTCCAGTGAGGTAAAAGTAGATGTTATTGGCCTAACCCCGCCGGCTCGTGACTTTGGTCGTTTGCAAGAACTGCGCTGTGGGATATCTGCGATTAGAAATGCCATCGACGCTGAAAGCAAGGGATATGACGCCTTTGTATTAGGCCATTTTCAGGATCCATTGCTCTACGAAATGCGAACAAGTGTTGATATTCCAGTTATTGGATTAGGCGAGTCGACTCTCCTGCGGGCGTCACAATTAGGAAAGAGGCTGGCACTGATTTCGCTCGACGATGCCTTTGAAGTGATTCATCGAGAGCAGATTGCAAGATACGGCTTATCAGACAAATTGCTGAGTATTACGGCGCTAAATATGAAAGTAGAGGATTTTGCTTCGGCATTTGATGGAGATCAGGACGCATATCAGAAAATATTGAGTTCATTTCGCGTAATTGCAACAGAACAAGTTCAAAACGGAGCGGATGTAATTATTCCTGCCGGTAATCTATTTGGACTATTGACAGCGAATGAAGTTGACTTCAGAGTTTCGCATGCGCCAGTAATGCCATGCACCGCAATAGCCCTTGAAAGTGCAGAATCAGCAGTAAAACCACACGCGAATGTTGGTGTTGCTTCAAGCAGAGAACCAAGATTTAAAAAAGCCGGAAAAGAATCAATTGAGGATTTTCTTAACATGCTTAATGGAGCAAAGTGAAAGTTAAATCGATTGAAATAGCAGCGCCAGGTAATTTGGGGATTACTGAAAAAGAAGTAGATTTTGGGGTAAGTCCTGCATTGTTTTTGGAGTGTTCTGCAATTTCGCCTTTAGATCAACAAATATCACAAGGTTTCTTTCCACTCGCAGATAAATGGCCTTTAGTGCCGGGAACATCAGGGGTTGCAACAGATTCAAAAGGATCTCGATACTTTGTCTTTGCTGAAGGAGCTGGTGGCGGCTTTCAAATCGCAGGTGTGCACCAAGAGGCTTTTTCGTTTCCAAAAGAATATATCTTTCCTATTCCTGATGACATTTCGTCAGAAACAGTAGCAATCACAATGATTTCTTTTCTTTCAGTGTTTTCAATCTTTAGTGACATTAAGAATGGGCGCAATGCAGTAAAAGTATTAGTGCTAGGAGCAAATGGATCAATTGGCGAAGCCGCTCTGTTGGTTGCAGAGCATCTAGGACTGCAAGCCACTGGTGTTACGAGAGAAGGAACCAAAGTTTTAGGAAGAGAAACCTTGACCTACAACGATTTATCGGCAACTTCTGGAGAATCTGGCTTTAATTTAGTTATTGACACATTGGGTGGTCCCTTTACGAAATTGGCAGCAAGATTCGCTGAACCTGGCTGCAAATGTGTAGTGGTCGGATTGGGAGGTGGCATTTCTATCGAAATTGATGGAGCAGAACTCTTGGGTAGTGGTTATCGGGTTGAGGGATTTAACTTGTTGCGTGTGCCTCTTTCCGAAATATCTCAAAGCGTTAGAAAAACTTTTGATCTCCTTAAAAGTAGCGATTACGAACCAAGATTTGAAAAGAAGCTCCCACTCGATTCTGGTGTTGAAGCCTATGCTTTGGCAATGAATTCACGCTTGAGAGTTTTGCTTACTCGCTAATTATCTTCTTAAGAACTTAGTTATATTCTCTGCAGTCTTAAGCAAATCAGGAAGAAACGAATCTATATCTACTCCATCTATCTCAGCCGATAAAGATACGGTTGCCACAATCTCATTTCTATTTTTCCAGATTGGTGCAGCGATTGCTCTCCAACCCATTAATAGTTCTTCGTTTTCGGTTGAATATCCAAGTTGACGAATTCTCTTTACCTCTGATTGCAACGCAGATTTTGTGATGAAAGTATTTGATGTGAAAGCTCTAGGGGACCGTTGGGTGAGATGTTCCATTAGAGCTAGTCGGTCTTTTTCAAAGGCTAGAAAAGTTTTCCCACTAGCGGTCGTGTGTAGGGGGCGTTCTCCCCAGATTCTTGAAATTGTTGGTTTTGTGTCAGAACTTATAATTCTTGCCAAAAATCGAGTTGTTAATCCTTGTCGAACAGCCAGGTGCACACCACATTTGGTCAGTGCGAATAGATCATAGAGATGTGGTTCTGAAATTACCCGAATATTTTTATATTCCTTAAGTTCACCGCTCGCGCCCATTACGACGCGTCCTAAGTCATAGAGGTTCTCCTTTCTACTCAACAACTCAAAGCGGACTAGTTCATTACATAGGCGGTGCACGGTGCTTCTGGGGACACCGGTTCGATCTACGATTTGTTTGAGGTTTAGCCCTGAATCGGCATCGTCAAAAGCCAGCAGGATTGAGCTGATTTTTGAAATAACTGTCGTGGCACTTTCATTGCCTAGAGAATCTTCGTAATGAAAAGTTCTAGGCATGAGCGTCCTTTTCCCGATAGGTGGGAAGTTCCCACTAGTTGGGAAACTTATAGAAAACCCTTGACGAGGTCAATAGGGAAGGTCTTTAGTTACCGCAGGGTTGCATTACGCGGGTACAGCCCTGGTCCAACTGGTTCTCGCGATTAGGAGAGAATACGTGAAGAATAAATCTATATTAGTCACAACCATAGCCGGTGTGATGCTTGCGGCTTCCTTGAGCCCGTTGGTAACTGCTTCGGCTAATGCAGCTAAACCAAAATTCGTTTCTACAGAAACAAAACGGCCTGTCGGATATGACGAGCCAACAAAGAAAGAGAAGCTTAACTTAGCTTATTTGAACCCATTTGGCGGAAATGAATTCCTAGATGCCATGGGAACTGCTATGAAAAAAGCAACCACTAAGCTCGGCGGAAAATTAACAATCCTTGATGGTAAGGGCGATGTAAATCTTCAGGTCAGCCAACTTCAGCAATTAACTGCTCAGAAAGTTGACGGAATTTTTGTCTTCGCACTTGATCCAAATTCTATGAAGCCTGCGCTCGCAGAAGCAGCAGCTGCTGGAATTAAATTGATTTCAATCGACGAAAATTTCAAGAACAACGATATTGGCGTCTATGACAGTCAAATCCTGCAACGCAGAGATGAAGCTGCCTATCTTGGCGCTAAGCGAATGACGAAATTAATTGGTAGCGGTTCTTCATACGCAACAATGGATTTTGCTATTGCCGTTCCGTCTATTGTTTACTCAATTGAACAAGCAAAGAAGTGGGCAGATGCCTTTGGTTTAAAGTGGGCAGGTAATGCTTCAAACCCATCTGATGACATTGCAGGCGGAACTACTGCAGGAACTCAGCTTCTTTCTAATTATCCAGCAATCAAAGGAATAATTGCTTACAACGATCCATCTGCTATCGGTGCCAATTCAGCAGGAAAAGCAGCAAATGTTTCCGGCGTGATTTACGGTGGACAGAATGGTGGATCAGATGCTCGTGCTGGAATCAAATCCGGTAATTTGAGTTACACAATCCAACTTGCTGCTCCAAGTATTGGTAAGTTTGCAGCATGGGGTCTTTACAATGCTAACCAGGGTAAAAAACTCCCAAAAACAGTCCGCGCTGAGGCTCCGGTCTTAGTAACGGCTAAGAAGATGAAGTCAGTTCCTTCATGGGCCAAAGAACTAAAGGCAAAGTAGTTCAATAAGAAACAGAAAATAGCGGTGCTAGATAAATTAGATTGGAAACGTAATGCTTCTGAAAAATGAAAATTTATCTGGCGCCGCTTTTTTTGAGACAAGAGATGTAGCAAAAAGCTACGGTGGCGTAAAAGCACTTCGAGGGGTCTCATTAGATATTCGTTCTGGAGAAATACTTGGACTTTGTGGAGAAAATGGTTCCGGTAAATCAACTCTCTTGAAGATAATCTCAGGTCAGATCCAACCAACTTCGGGAACACTTTATTTTGATGGCAGAGAAGTTAATTTTAAAAATCCAAATGATGCACTGAAAATGGGAATTAGTGCAGTAACTCAAGAGCGAACCTTGGCTTATGATCTAACGGTTGCAGAGAATATATATTTGAGTCATTTGAAACCAAAAACTTTGCTAGGTATAAATTGGAAAAAAACTCATGAGCAGAGTAAAGACATGCTCGATAGAATTGGATGCGAGCTAGACACTAATGCACTCGTAAGGGATATTCTTCCCGGGCAGGCTCAAATGGTAGAAATCGCAAGGGCCATTATCGGTAAGACAAGAATTTTAATTCTCGATGAGCCAACCAGTTCGCTAACATCCCACGAAGTTGAAAAATTGTTTAGTGCTCTTCGAAATTTAGCTGCCCAAGGTGTATCCATTATTTTTATCTCCCATAGAATTGAAGAAATTTATGCAATTTGTGACAGGCTGGCAGTCCTTCGTGACGGAAACCTAGTTTCGACTGGATTGATATCAGAATATTCAGAAAAAAAGTTGATCCACGACATGATTGGTCGAGATCCAAGCACACTTGCAAAAAATGAAATTTTTCAGGGAGCTGATTCCTTATTGCGAACTCAGAATTTTTCCCTTATCAATAAATTCGAAGATGTTTCGATTTCGCTGAACAAAGGCGAAATTCTGGGAGTAATTGGACTCGTCGGGGCAGGTCATTCGGAATTGCTTGAATCTATCTTTGGGTTACATGGTCAACGAAAGGGAGTTTTGCAGATAAATGGCGTCAACATTCGAGTACGAAACCCCAGAGATGCGATGAGACATAAGATCGCATTCGTGCCAGCGGATAGGAAGAATCAAGGTCTAGTTTTAGGAATGTCAATCTTGGAGAATGCTCTGATGGCTTCTACGTCATGGAAAAATAGATTAGTGCGACCGAGAAGCAAAAAGACTGACGAACAAGTTAGAACTTATTCTTCGGACTTCAACATCGTGTGCTCTTCACTAGACGCCCCGGTCTCGAGTTTGAGCGGTGGAAACCAGCAAAAAGTTCTTCTAACTAAATGGTTATCCACGAACCCAGATATTCTTTTACTTGATGAGCCAACGCGTGGGGTAGATGTTGGCGCCAAGTCAGAGATTTATCGAATTTTGTTAGATCAAAGAGACCGGGGTCTTAGCATAATTGTAAGTTCTTCTGAGATTCCAGAATTGCTCACATTATGTGATCGCATATTAGTGATGTTTCGCGGGAAAGTTGTTGCCAATCTCAATCGGGCATTGGCGGATGAGTCACGAATTGTTCAGTATGCCATGGGCCAACTAGAGGAAGCGGTAGCGTAATGATAAGAAGCCTAGTGAGACAACGTTTTTTTGTTATTTTAGTCTTACTGATTGTGATGATAATTTTCTTTACGATTACCCAAGAGCGCTTCTTCACACTAAGCAATTTCACCGTGATTTTAACGAGTTCATCAATCTTATGGGTCACTGCCATGGGATTAACCTTCGTAATGATTGCTGGTGGCTTTGACCTTTCAGTTGGTAGCATGATGGCGTTGAGTGGAATCGCCTTGGGTTACTTCTCTAATCAGCTTGATCTTAATTTGGCGGTAGCGATCTTTTTGACTCTTTTGTTTGGCGTTGTTGTTGGTGGCTTAATTAATGGAATTGCAATTGGAAAATTGGGTCTCTCCTTTCTAGTAGTCACTTTAGGGTCCTCCACTCTCTTTATAGGTTTAACCCAATTTTGGTCAGGAACAAAAACCAGCGCGATTGAGAATAAGAATTTACAAATTTTGGCTTATGAAAGTTTATTTTTCATTCCAAACCAGGTCGTAGTGATGATCCTTGTTTATTTGATTCTCTTATACGTGCAAAAATTCACCCTTTTTGGTCGCGATATTTATGCGATTGGTGGAAATAAAGAAGCCGCAAAATTATCAGGCATCAATACTGTCCGAATCATAGTTTTGGTTTATGCGTTAGCTGCAGGCTTCGCGGCACTTGCAGGTGTTATTCAAGATGCCCGAATTGGTGCGGCAAGTCCGCAAGTTGGGCAAAATCTAATCTTTACGGCTACAGCCGCTGTTTTACTTGGCGGAACTAGCTTCTCAGGGGGTGTAGGTGGCGTAAGTGGCACCGTTGTTGGAGTTCTGTTCTTAGGTGTTTTGCAGAATGGACTTTCGGTTGCTGGGGTTGCAGATTATTGGCAATTGATTGTTACTGGTCTGATTCTTATTGGTGCTATTGGATTGGATGCTCTGCAACAAAAGCGGAGAAGTTCCGCAGCCCGAGCCGTGAGCGACCAAAAATGAGTGAACTAAATCGAAGAGCAGAAGGCCTTCAAGCATATGCTGATCAATTAGGAATGAGTGTTTCGGATGTAGAAGCGCACTTTATTCACAACTATGGTTCAGCATTCTCTGAATCTGCTTTCCTGGCAGCAGGTGGAGGTAATTGGCAGGAGAACGAATTATCTCTACGAGAGAGAAGTTTGATTGTAATAACAGTTTTAACCACTCTCGGTGCAGTTGATGAACGTCTTAAGGGACACTTAAAGTGGGCGACTCAACATAACCTCAATCGCGAGGATCTTGAGGCAGCTTTAGCTTTAATAGCCAACTATGCCGGCTTTGCTAGAGCTTCAGTTGCTTTGGATATTTTAAACGAGCTCGATAAATGAGTTTTACCTCCCTAAAAGACGGTACCCAAATCAGATATTCAGATCGCGGAACCGGTGCTCGGACGTATCTATTGGTGCATGGTTGGAAACAATCCCACAGGCTTTTTGACAAGATTACTTTCAATCTTTCTCAAGAATATAGAGTTTTCAGCTATGACCAGAGAGGTATGGGCGAATCTGACAAGCCGAACAGCACTTACGACTTCGATCTTCTGGCAAATGATTTATCTGAACTGATTGAAAAGTTTTCATTAACTGATGTGTATTTAGTTGGCTGGTCGATGGGTTGCACTACTTCTTTGAGTTACCTGCAAAGAAAAGACTCTGATATCAGAGGATTAGTTTTAATGAATGGCCCGTTGACCCTAGATAAGAAACCAGATTTTGATTTAGCTTTGACTACAGAAGTTCTTGACAAATACATCGCTGACTTAGAGCTACATTGGCCGCGGAATGAGCGAGAATTTTATGCTGAATCTTTGTTGACCAAGAACTCATATTTAGTAGATTTGCTAAATTCTATTGGACAACAAACTCCATTAGATGTTGCTGTGCGACTAGTGAAAAATCAAAGAAAAATTGACCACCGTGAAACCGTAAAATCGCTACGCATGCCAGTTTTAGCGGTATACAGCGCACACGATCCCTATTGGCCAAGTGCATTGGGTGGTTGGATTTCAGAAAATGCCGCTCTTGGCCAGTTTGTAATGTTAGAGAACTCAGCGCACTGCGCGCCGCTGGAAGAGCCTGAAGCTTTATGTAGCGTATTAACAAAGTTTGCCGATGGATGTGAATCCCGTCATGGATAATCAATTCTTCTCTTGCAAGAATTTGATCTCAGAGTTATCACAAAAGAAAATTTCGTCGCGAGAAATTGTTGAAATGTGTTTGAAGAGAATTGAAGAGAACAAGACTTTGAATGCTGTCGCTTATATAGATGAAGATTTAGTTCGTCGTCAGGCTGATAAAGCTGACCAAATGCGCATGCAAGGAGCAGTTTTACCGCTATTAGGCATTCCGATTTCGGTGAAGGATTCGATTTCAGTCAAAGATATGCCTTGGCGATCAGGTTCGTTTGCGCGAGCAGATGTGGTGGGCAAAGAAGACGCTTCTGTTGTTGAAAAATTGCGTAATGCTGGTGCAATCTTTATTTGTAAATCAACTATTCCTGAATACACCTGGTCGGTTGAAACTGACAGTGCTCTGCATGGACCAACTTTGAATCCATATGACTTAGACAGAACTTGTGGCGGTTCGAGCGGAGGCGAGGCAGTTCTACACGCTATTCAAGCAAGTCCAGCAGGGGTTGGTTCTGATGGATTAAATTCAATTCGAGTGCCAGCGCATTTTTGTGGAACTGCTGGATTAAGACCAACGTCAGGTGTAATTCCAGAAACAGGAGTTTGGCCGTCAACACGTGCGAGCGGCCTTCTAGATATTTCTACGATAGGTCCGATGTCAAGATCGGCAGACGATCTCGATCTGCTTTTTAGCATTATGCAAGGTCCAGATAACAAAGATCCCTTTACACATCCAATGTCTCTTAGACCAAATATTTCTTCAATGAAAGAGCTGAAGATTGGCTTCTTCCGATCACATCCATACGCACCGGCCAGTAGCGATGTGCAAGGTGCAGTAGTAAAGGCTGCACAAACACTTTCGAACGCAGGGGCAAACATTGAAGAAATTAATCCCTGGCCACTAGACAGCACTATAGAGATTGCATTTGGTCTCATGGCACCTGATGGCGGCGAAAGAGTTCGTAATGACGTAAGTGCAGCAGGTGGAAAGCATGCTCCAAGTTTCGCCGCTTTATTGAATCAATTAAAAAGTCAAACACTCACAATAACTCAATACTTAAAAGTCGTAGAAGAATTCACATCATTACGTAGCCTAATACGAACCACTCTAAGTAAATATGATGCAGTGATTATGCCGGTTGCATCCGATACTGCTCCGTTACATCTATCTAGCTTGAGCAGTGATGGTGGCGGGTTAAGTATTGAAGGGTATTCCTATAGTTTTGCAATTGCGTTGGCAGGCGCACCATCAGTGTCGGTGCCAATTCAACTTTCATCAGCGAATTTGCCAATTGGTGTTCAAATAGTTGGGTCGCCACACGACGACTATAAAATTATGTCAATTGCGACCTACATTCAAAAAACTTTAAATTCCTATCTATCAATCCAAAGCACGGGAGGTTCAAAATGAATGCACCAGCTCCAATTGTTAAACCAGAACTTACTAAGGAAATTGCAAAGGGCCTATATGTAATCCCTGATCAAGGGGTGCCATTAGTTCCTAATATCGGTATTGTTGAAGGTAGTACTGGAGTCCTTGTAATTGATACCGGAATGGGTCCAAAGAATGCCGCCATGGTGTTGGCAAAAGTTGAAGAGATTTCTAAAGGTAAAGATCTCTTTTTAACTACTACTCATTTCCATCCTGAACACAACTTTGGAAGTTCGATCTTTAAGGGTCGCGCAAAAATTCTGCTAAACGAAGATCAAGTTACTGATTTAAAAAAGAAGGGTCCAGGCTATTTGGAATTCTTCAGAACTTTCGGAGATTCAGTTTCTTCAGAGCTCGAAAATGTAGCCTTTGCTGAACCCGATATTGTTTACCCTAAAGAGCATGTTTTGGATTTAGGTGGAAGAAAAGTAAGCATGCATGCAACTGGACAGGCGCATACTCTCGGTGATCAAGTTATTCGTGTTCCTGATGTCGGCGCCGTGTTTTGTGGTGATTTAATTGAAGAATCACAGTTCTCCATTTTTCCGTGGTTCCCTCCAGAGGACACAGATGTTTCAGGCACTAAGTGGATTTCAGTTGTTGAGGCCTTACTGAAGTCTGGAGATAATTTAGTAATTCCCGGACACGGGCGAGTATCAAATAAGGATTTATTGCTACAAGTTCATGAATACCTACTGTTCTTGCAGGCTGAGGTGTGGAGCAGATTGAAGTCTGGTTTGTCAGAAGAACAAATTACGTCAGAAGTAACAATTCTTGCTAAGAAAATGCACCCTGACTGGGTTGGTGAGGAATGGATTGAAAAAGGGATTCAATGCTTTTGCCATGACTTTCCATCGAAATAGCGTCTTGGTATAAAAATGAAGAATAAATTGCGTTTGCACGAGGGGGAGAGAACAGTTCCGCATGCACTCCTGAAGGCATCTGCAACTTATGGAGATCGAATTGCAATAACTGATGGAGAAAGAAATGTAACATTTAGAGAGCTTCCTGGTTTGGCGCAACAGACTGCAGAAATTCTTGTTGGGTTGGGAGTAAATCCAGGTGACCGTGTAATGGTAGTCGCGGAAAATTGTTTCGAAATTTTGCAGTTGTTAATTGGCTGTTCATGGTTGAATGCAATTCTCGTGCCGATAAATCCTTCTTCACGTGATAAACAATTAGATTACTTTATAAAGACGACAGAGCCGAAGGTAATCTTTATAGATAAAGCAACAGCTTCGGATGGACAAGTTAGTTCAAGCCAGTTCTTTCAACTTTCGCAATGCAGACGCATAGATGATGGGTTGCTTGCGAGTCAGAACAAAACATCTTCCATCGAGCTCTCCGCGTCTCTTCCAGATTCAACTTTGGCGATACTCTTCACATCTGGCACTACAGGAAATCCAAAAGGTGTCATGTGCCCACATTCCCAATTTATCCTTTGGGGCGAGATAGTTGGGGGAATCTTAGAAATCTCCGAAGATGATGTTGTTTACACATGCTTACCTTTGTTTCATACAAACGCTCTAAACGCTTATTTACAATGCCTTATTAATGGGGCAACTTTCCAACTAGGACCAAGATTTTCAGTCTCACAGTTTTGGCCACGTATGGCGGAAAGTGGAACAACCGTTACATATCTCTTAGGCGCAATGGTTTCGATGTTGATGACTAATCCCAATACGACCTTCGATAAATCTCATAAAGTTCGTAATATTTTGGCACCAGGTACGCCAACTCCAACACTTGTCGAATTTGAAGAGAGATTTGGAGTTAAGTTAATCGAAGCGCATGGAATGACAGAAACGAATGCGGTTATAGGGCCTGATGGTGGAGAGCAATTATTGGGCTACATGGGCAAGGTTTTACCTAATTTTGAAGCGAAGATTCTTGATCAAGATGGTCAAGAGCTAGGCGATGGTGTGCCTGGAGAGTTGTATTTAAAGTGCAATGTTTTGGGAGGCTTCGCTACTGGCTATTGGAACATGTCAGAAGAAACAAAATTAGCTTGGAACAATGGCTGGTTTAGAACTGGAGATCGCGTCATAAGGAATGATGGCTGGTATAAGTTCGTTGACCGAATAAAAGATGTAATCCGCCGTCGAGGAGAGAACATCTCTGCCTGGGAGGTAGAACAAGCATTACAATCTATAGATATGATTTCAGTTGCAGCAGCGATACCAGTTCCTTCAGAGCTTGGGGAAGATGAAGTTATGGCCTTTATAGTCCTTGAGCCCGGTAAATACCTATCAGAGGTAGAGATTTTGAATCAGTGTTCGTCTCTTTTGCCCCGTCATGCGCTCCCTAGATTTATAGAATTTGTGGACCAACTTCCGTTAACTGAAACTGGAAAGATTCGGAAAGTAGTGTTGCGTGAATTAGGGGTCCAATCTTCAACTTGGGATTCCCAAAAAGCTGGCTATGTCGTGAAGCGTTAGTGAAGCAATGGTTGTAATCAAGGGCTGGGGTCAGACAAATTACATTCGTAAACCCTCCGAAACAGATTCACTCATTAACTTGTTTGCTGAAGCGATTTCGACCGCACTCAAAGATGCAAATCTAAACCTTTCGGAGATTGACGGATTTGCAGTAAGTTCATTTACTCTTAAGCCAGATCGCGCCATCGACTTGGCGGTTAAGTTTAATTTAAAATTGAACTGGATTATGGATGGAAGCACAGGTGGGGCTTCCGGTATTGATATGCTCCAGCATTCAGTATCTGCAATAAAAGATAAAACAGCAAAGAATATTTTGCTGCTTAGTGGAGATCTGTTTAGAGAAAATGACTTCTTAGATTTAATTTTAAATTACAACACAAATACAAGAGATTTTCTATCTACAGCTGGATTAGTCGGCCCTAATCCACTATTTGCATTATTAACAACCCTCCAAATGAACAAATATGCTTTCAAAAAGGAAGACTACGGGAAAGTTGTAATTTCGCAGCGCAAAAATGCTAACGCTAATCCCAGAGCACTTTACAGAGATTTACTAACCATGGAAGAGTATTTGGCCGCCCCGATGATTAGCACGCCTTTGGGATTATTTGACTGTGTTCCAGTTGTTTCAGGAGCAAGCGCAATTATTGTTGGTGAATCCACTGTTGGTAAATCTTCAGAAAACGAGCTACATGTGAAGAAAATTAGCACAAGTCATAATTACGATCTTCACAATGGTGACGGCACATCCACTGGTTTATCGGAGATAGCGCCTGAATTTTGGGAAGAGGTTAAGTTGAAACCTGGGGACATTAACTACTTGGCTTTATATGACGATTATCCTGCGATAGTTTTGGCGCAATTAATGGACCTAGGCTTTGTAAGTCGAGAAAATGCACCCGCTAGCTGGCAAGACTTTATTGAAAACTCTAGAACCCAATTGAACAGTTCAGGTGGCCAATTAACGTGTGGCCAAAATGGTGCTGGCGGTGGAATGCATGGATTAATCGAAATCTTCGAAGGGCTAAGAAATGATAAGAATTCGAAGTATGGAATTGCTTGTGGATATGGAATGGTCACATATCGATACGGTTCTTGTTCAAATCTAGTTTTGATTGAAGCGAATCGATGAAGAATTCAATCTCGGAGTGCTCGAAATGTAAAAAGGTTTCAACTCCGCGTCGCTGGAGTTGTGTGAAATGTGGAATAGTTCCTCAACGTGATTGTTTAAATCTAGAGGGAACAGTTATTGCAACAAGCGATATTGTTAAATCTCCAAAAAGTGAGACAAAGCAACTGACTCAGGTTTCCTTATCCATCTCAGATAGCTCGGTCTATTTTCTTTCCAAATAAACTTTAATTTAGTTACTTCCGCACCAGGTTCACCGCATATGAAATCCCAAAGCCAAAGCCAACTGCGGCATATGCATAGGTGAACCAAGTTAGTTCTGTTGGGATCATGAGAGTTAGAACTCCGAGTGCAGGGGCGCTGATGCACATTACTTTTGCGACGTTACCAACACGTGTATCACTGCTCTGGGATGCGTTGTTCCACATGTTTCCGGCGAGAGCAAAGACTGTTATGCCAATCATGCGCATTGACCAGATTAAGTCATCGCTGGTGTCGAGGGCGAGAAGTTCGAGAAATAGTTTGGGCAGTATCAGAAGGAATAGGGCGGATGCGCCAAAGACTATGGAACCTGCTTGCAGGGTTTTGCGGATCGCTGGGTAGTTCATGGGGGAAGTTTACGCCTTCAAGTTCTGCAATCTAGATTGCGACTTCAGAAGGTGGTTTTACTCCGCTTACCGCCACAATGCCAAGGCGTTTTCCAACCAAAGTTAGATTATATGCAAGCTCATACTTGTCGCCCATGGAATCTACGGTGAGCAGTTGATAGAAGGTATTTTTAGATTTTCTGCAGGCGCCGAAAGTAAGGTTGCCATTTTCTGTTAAGAACAGATATCCACTTTCAATAATCTCTTTGAATTGATCTACTGTGATGGAACCCTGAAACGATTTGGCAGAGTAACTGTAAGCGCGCTGCCAATCTGAATTTGCAAGTGCGGTAATTTGCTTAGTTATGTGCTTTTTGACTATCGATTTTTGGCTCTTGTTACAACGAACTTCTTTTGCTTGGGCTGGTGTTATTAACGATTGCGTGGATAGTGCAATCAAAATGATCAACACAGCGGTCTTGAATCGCACTGACCCAATGCGTTGATATTCCAAAGCAGCCTCATATCTAGACCCAGGGCACTCATTTGAGCGCCTTCAATCGTCTTCACTTTGCATAAGAGTAAATGGAAAGGCGGTCAAATGCACCTATTCCATTCCCCTCGTGGAGCGCAAAACTCACAACATTTTCTAACTCTTTGGCCTCGCCCCAGACGGGTTACAGGGCTACGCTTCTGATATGACGAGAACACCAGCGCAGAACTGGAACTTGGGCTAATGCCTTTCTGGATGTGGCTAGCAACAGGTGGGTTGTTGCTTGTTGTCGAAATGTTAACCGTCAATCTTCTCTTCGCCTCTCTGGCATTTTCAGCGCTACTTGCTGCAATTGCTAGCGCCTTAGGTCTTAATGTTTTGATTCAGGGTGCGCTCTTTGGTTTGGGTGCTGCTGGATCACTTCTATTTTTGCGTCCAATAGCACTGCGCCATTTGAAGCGAAGCCCAGCCGGACAGGCAACAAATGTTGATGCCCTTGTTGGTGCTCCCGCAATCGCGCTCTCACTTGTTACCGATCGCGATGGCCAAGTTAAGTTAAGTGGTGAAACCTGGAGCGCTCGCAGTCTCTCTGGTCAGATCGAAGATGGTTCTTTTGTTGAGGTTGTCGCCATCGAAGGCGCAACAGCTGTCGTTAAGCAGAGGGGCTAATCGAAGATGATTTCCTACGGCGTCTTAG
>Ga0222713_10003844_pt1 | contig 15306 bp, 20 predicted proteins | sample C33_649DmetaG_FD_165061 | JGI IMG/M metagenome (GOLD analysis project Ga0222713, IMG submission 165061) | Estuarine water microbial communities from San Francisco Bay, California, United States - C33_649D | ecosystem: Environmental > Aquatic > Marine > Unclassified | place: USA: California...
CATTTCCACTCCCAACACCGGGTGGAGATTTATTTTATAATCCTAAAGGTCCAGTATCAGGTCTTCAAATAGGTGATGGAATTTATATTTCATGTCAACCTACAGGTTCATCAGAAGAAGAAACTGCTGTAGAATATGATAAAAACACGTCGTCTTTTGATTTTTCAAATATATTTGAAAGTCCTATTTTTAAAACAATAATTTTAATAATTATAGGATGTTTATTATTTATAATAGTATTTTATGGTATAAATTCATTTTATAAGTATTTGATATCATCCCCTGAAAAGTTATTAGAGTTACCAAAAATTACTTAAATAATAAATTAAAAAATTAATTAATTATTTAAATTAATTAGAACCATTTAATGGTGCAGCATCATATAAATTATCAAGTAATGGTTTATAAGAAGCTGCATTCAATGATGAACCAGAACGAACAATTGGAGCCATTTTAGCGACAACTTCTTGTTCTAAAGTATAGGGGAATTGATTGAAAGCTGTAAATTGTGACATCTTCTTCTTTTCAGATGGAGCATAAGCAGCAAGTGCTCCTAAACCAGTAACATCATTAGAACGACGCATTAAATCAAAAGCGACTAAAGCTGCTAATACTGCTAAAATAGGATTAGCATGCATGAAAAGATATATAACAATTAAAATAATGATAACTTTGCCAACAATATTATCAATCATAACAGCAATTATTTCTGGTGTCTTAAATCCTAATATTAAATAAATTATTATCAAGATAATTAAAATAAATTCACCCCTGTGTTCTTTTTTAAAAAGTTCTGTAAAACTATCCATATATCATAATTATAGATTTTATTTTTTCCAGCTTTAAAAAGGTGGAAAAACAACATAAAAACAACATAAAAACAATATTCTAAATAATATAAGTATGAATACCTATCTTGGACAAAAAGGATATACAATAAATAAAAGCGAATTAACTATTGAAAAACAAGTTAAAATAAGAAATGATTTAACAATTAAACCATTTGTTATGGGTTCTCCTTTAAACGATACAAAAACCTTTCCTGCTTACAGAGAATCTCCTAATAAATTTTATGTTCCTCATTATTATGGAGTTGAACATTTTGGAACTCCTAAACAATATAAAATAAGCGAAGGAATAGATATAAATTTAACTTTTAGTGGTAAACTTCGAGAGAATCAAGAAATAGTTGTTAATACTTATCTAAATCATGTTGAAAAGGTTGGATTTGGTGGTGGTTTACTTGAACTTCCATGCGCATATGGAAAGACTGTATTGTCTCTTAATATTATATCTCAACTTAAAAAGAAAACTTTTATCATTGTTCATAAAGAATTTTTAATGAATCAATGGATTGAGAGAATAGAACAATTTCTACCAGCCGCAAGAGTCGGAAAAATTCAAGGTCCAATAATTGATGTTGACGATAAAGATATTGTTATAGGAATGTTACAAAGTTTATCCATGAAAGAATATCCGGCATCTGTATTTGAAAGTTTTGGTTTAACTATTATTGATGAAGTCCATCATATTTCTAGTGAAGTATTTTCAAATTCTCTATTCAAACTTGTAACAAAATATATGCTTGGTTTATCAGCGACTATGAATCGTAAAGATGGTACTACTTCTGTATTTAAAATGTTTTTAGGTGATATTATATTTAAGGGTAAGAGAGATGAAGAAAGAGCTGTAACAGTTAGAGCTATTGAATATTATGTTGATGATGATGATTTTAATGAAGTCAAATTAGATTATAGAGGAAAACCACAATATAGCACTATGATATCAAAACTATGTGAATATAATAGAAGAAGTGAATTTATTTTAAAGGTTCTCTCGGATATGTTAAAAGAAAACCCTAATCAACAAGTAATGATACTTGCTCACAATAAAAACTTGCTGAAATATTTACATGATGCTGTTGCTTATAGAAATATAGCGACTGTTGGATATTATATAGGTGGAATGAAAGAATCAGCTTTAAAGGAAACAGAAACAAAGAAAGTTGTTATAGCTACTTATGCTATGGCAGCTGAAGCTCTTGATATTAAAACATTAACTACATTAATCATGGCAACTCCAAAAACAGATATAGAACAAAGTGTTGGTCGTATTCTTAGAGAGAAACATAGTAGTCCAATTGTGGTTGATATAGTAGATAGCCATGATTTATTTAAGAATCAATGGCGAAAACGCAAAACATTTTATAAAAAAGAGAATTATAAAATTATTTATACAATTAGTACAGAGTATACAACAGATTTATCTACATGGACTTCAATATATGTTCCTAATTCAAAAGGTCCGAGAGAATGTAAACCAAAAAAAAAGAAAACTATTTCTATTAAGAGCAATAGTTCATCAGAAAAAAGTATTACAAATGATTCTGATTCTGAAGAAGATGAAAATGAGGAACCTGAACCAGCTTCCAAAAAGAGTAATAAAATTTCTGATGATGTTTGTTATTTAAAAATTAAATAAATGTTTATACTTTATTATCTTTCTGATACTGGCATAGGAATTTCTTCAATCTCAGTAAAGAATTTTACATTTTCATTATATTTATAATTATAAAGATGTGGTTGTGGTATATATTCAACACCATATTTTTTTAAATATTCTTTTGTATCTTGTAATTCAATTTTTAACCTTTCATTTTCTTCTTCTAATAATTTGATTTTATTTAATAATTCTTGCTCCATTTTAATATAGGTAAAAATATTTTTATATAATTTTAAATATTATATAAAAATTTAATGTTACTAAATTATTTAATGACCTCTGCTAGGAAATCCCATATTGGTGTAGTGATTATAATTGTCTACACAATTTACACAATTACTAAGACGTGTAATTGGTGGTGGGTTTGCTAAAGCAGATAAATTAGGTGGCAAATTTGGTGCTCCAACTGAAAATACTCCTGTCATAGGCATATTATTTTGGTATTGACCATAACCACCACGTTGTTTACGATGTCTTCTGTGTCTTCGAGTACGTCTTCTTCCAGCTAATTGTCTTGCCAAACTTCTAGACGCAGTTTTAGTTCTGAGTCTGTTTTTTAGAGTTCTGATTTTTTTACTTCCTGCTTTCATTCTCTTATATTGTTTAGTGATATTTTTTATTTTTCTTTTAAGTCTTTTAGCTCCCCCACTCATACAAATACCAGGGACTCTTCCTGCCGCAGCATCAACATTTGACTTAGCTCCTGCTAAACCAGGGAGTGGTCCTGGTGGTGTTCCAGGAATTTCATTGCTACTAAAACTGCCTGAATAATTTGAACTAGTTCCATTGACATAAGAACTAGTATTATAAGGATTAATATTTCCATAACCTAAATTGGATGCTCCTGAACCAGCTGACATATTATATATATAATATTATATTATATATTTAATCAATGGTATGTTCAATTTAACGATTAATATATGTTCTATTAATACGATATCCAGTGTGACATAAAATTTCAATTGGAAATGCGTCACCTGCTTTGGCTACATCAAAAATAGTTTGTGGGCAGTTATTACCATTACCAAAAACAATAACATCATCATTTATTTTATCATTTTCTTTTGCTTCAACTATAATTTGATCCATACTAATTGTTCCAAGAACTTTTCGTTTTGTTCCATTTATATAAACATATAATTTACCAGATGACGACCTAGGTATAATATCAGCATAACCAATTGGTAATACAGCTACTCTCATTTTTTTAGGAGCAATATATTTCCAATCATATCCAATACCCGCACCTTTTTCTACATCCTTAAGTTGAATAATATATGATTTAATAGTCATAGCTAATTTTAAATTTTTATGGACTTCATCATTACCTGGTATTCCATAAATTCCTGAACCTGGTCTGGCTAATGTAAAATCAGAAACATCATAATTTAAACAACCACCAGTATTTGCTGCGTGAACAAGTGGAGGGACAATATTAATATCAGCTAATTGTTTTCTAAGTTCTCTGAATTTTCTTAGCTGTTCATTTACAATTGGACTATTTTTAACACCAGAGCATACTAAATGTGTCATCATACCAACTAATTCAAATTTATCAGATGATTCAACATCTTTAAATGCTTGTAAACAATTTTCATAAGGAATTCCAGCACGATTAATACCTGTATCAACAAACATTGTTACTTTTACTTTTTTACCTTTTGGTATCATGCTTTCAATTTTTGGAATAAGTTTTTCATCAAATATAGCAATATCTAAATTAAGCTTTAAACCATCATTAAATTCATGTCCATCAATATCATATAACCAAGATAAGATACGACCTTTATCACCACTTTTTCGTAATAATATTGCTTCACCAAGAGTAGCAACTCCTATATATTTTATTCCTAATTTACGTAGAATTTTTGCCATCTCTATTAAACCATGACCATATGCGTCTGCTTTCAAAACAGGCATAAGGTCAGTTCCTGATTTTTTCTTTAAAAAATTAATATTATTTCTTATAGCATTAATATCAATAACAGCTTTAATATCTTTATCTGAAGCAGGAATATATGTTACCTTACATGTTTTATTTCTTACTTTTCTATTTTTTATAGTTTTTACCATATATATTATTATGCGATTTTAATTGGAACCCATTTCTTAAATTTATTATTAAAATTAAAAATCATTTTATATGATTTATCAAGATTCACAAATTTATCAACATTTGAATTTTCAAATTCTTCTTCATCATCACTTTCTTCTAACGCATCTAAATCATTATTCTCTTTAATTATTCTAAATAATTTATTCATCATTACACTAGTTTTATAATCAGGTATAGCAGCTAAACCAATATAATCATTTTCTGATGTATACAAATGATATATATCATTTTGAATGTCAGGTTTACATATAAATATTCTTTCCTGTTTTGTCATAATTCTTTTGTCTTTTACATGCTGTTTCACCGGCTCTTTCAAATATTCATTCAAAGTCTCTTTTACATCTAATTTAAATTCATCTATTGATAATATAAAATGTGAATTATTTTTGATATATTTAACTGAATGTAATTTATAACTAATTTTAGATAGGTCAAAATCTTCATTAGACTTTGATATTAATGGTAATCCAAACACAACAAAACTATTATTATATGATACTTGTTTAATATCATTCTTTAAAATGTTTGATATCTTATTAATTTTATAAATAAAATCATTATCATAGATTTCTTTACCTTTATATAATTGAATATCTTCAATTGAGAAAAATGGATTATTCATATGGTAAAATAAAGTTCCAAAAAATAATGTTCCATAACATAATGAACTTGAAAAACAACAATTAACAATTTTAATATTTTTAAACTCTTTTTTACTCCTATTATCTAGTTCAAGTAAAATACATACCATATTATTTTTAAATGATGTAAACCACGCAAAACATTTTTTACCATCAGGAATAGACAATAATAAATCAAAATTATAAACCTTCTTATGTATAATTTTTTCATAAGAAAGTTTTATATTTGGAAATTCACTTAATATATCTAACTTATCCTCTTGCGTTAACATTTTAATTATATATATAAATTATCTTTATATCATTTAATAATTCGAATATGAATTAGTATTTGACATAGAATCTAAAGCTGAAATATCAGTTCCATTAGTTTTTGAATTATTAAGTTGAGATTTCAAAAAATTTTTAAGTTCGCTCTTCATATTGGTTTCTTCTTTTTTTGGTAATAAATCAATCAACGAATATTCATTATCTGAACCAGAATTCTTATATGAATTTTGATTATTATTATTAATTATGCTATACATATTTTCATATTTTTGAGTTGGAGTATTTACTAAATCTTTTATTTTTGGAACAGTAAGCGTAGATTTAAAAAAATTAATTAAATGATGAACAAGAAATATTAAAACAATTGATATTATAGTAATTTGAATAGCCCAAGATAACATAATATATTAGGATATTAGTTTAGAACAGATAAAAACTCAATTATTTCCTTTTTAATAAATACATCATTAATATTAATATCTTTATTTGATTCAAAATATATATCACTTGGTGTTAGTTTTGTTTTATCTAAGTTATATTTAATAACTAATGAAATAGATGAATTTTTATCTAATTTATAGTAATTTTCAGTAATTTGAAATGACTGATGTGTTTCTCCATGAATACTTGAAGTATTTTTTTTATCAAAAAATGAGGTATCTACAATAAGTGTAAAATTATTATAGTATTTTTCAAATATTTGAATATCTTTGTCAGTTATATCCAAAAGATAAATTGCTTTATCTTCAACACGATATACCCCTTCATTTGTATATAATTCAATATATTTATCTGTTCTAGTTAAGTTTTCTTTAAATAGTTCCGATATTTCATTTATAATATCTAGGTTTAAATTGTTAATATAAATTTTCATTTTTATTATTATATTAAAGAAACTATTTAAACCTATTTGTTATATAATAATCAATGTCACACCCATTAGATATTATTATTGTGGAAAGATTAGGTTCATTAAAAATGCTTTCAATAAAAGATTTTAAGCAAGAAGAACTATATAAAAAATGTGGTTTTAAAAAAGCAGAAGATTTTAATAAACAAGCTGAATGGAATGCTAAATATGATGGAAAAAAGTATTTTATTCAAGTTTTTGCTAAGACAGATGGAAGAGCTAATTCTGAGAATAAATATGATTTTCCTCCTCCAATTGATACAAAACTATTTTATGGTAGTTGCGCTATTGTAGCTCAAGTTAAAAAAGATGATGGTAGTAAAGCTTATTCTAATTTAACTTTACCACTTTGGAATAAAATTTATGAAAAATTATTTGGTGGATTTGAGGATTTAGCAGCAACCGCAAAGGAAGATGAGGAAGAAGAAGATGAATTAGAAAATGTTCCTAAAGAAAAAAAAACCAAGCAAGGATATTTAAAAGATGGATTTGTTGTAGATAGCAGTGATACTGAAGAAAATTCTCCTTTGGGTTCAGAAAGCGAAAATGAAGAAGATGATATTGAAGAGGCAGATGATGAAGATGAAACTACAGAACAAGAAGATGATATGGTTATTGAAGATGTGGGTTCAGAATTATCAGAAGAATCTTATGATTATGACGATAAAAATGTTGGTAAATAACTCCATAACTTGATAAGGTTATCTTAAAGTTGAATATTAAATAAAATTGATATTGATTTAAATATAAAATTAATATATAAATCAATAAAATGTCTTTACGAACAATCGAAAACCCTGATAATTTTAGAGCTAATATTAGAAAAAAAATTGATGAGAAATTTAATAATGAAAAAGCCAGTCTAAATTTGGAGAAAGGTATTTTCAATTATACTTTAAAAGAAGCTGATAATCGTAAAATTGTTAAAAAATGGGATAATAAATTCTTTGTTCAAATTTACCTTAATCATTTAAAAAGTATTTTGAATAATTTAAATGATAAATGGATTGAAGAAATTAATAATGGTTCTATACAATCACATAAATTAGCATTTATGACACATCAAGAGTTAAATCATATCAAATGGTCTGAACTTATCGAGTCTAAATCAAAACGCGATAAGAATAAATTTGAAACTAATTTAGCAGCAGCCACTGATACTTTTACTTGCCGCAAGTGTAAAGCAAATCAATGCACATATTATCAAATGCAAACAAGGTCAGCCGACGAACCAATGACTACATTTGTTACTTGTATTCCTTGTGGTAACAGATGGAAATGTTAATTATAAAAAAAATCTGTTTATTATATTTTAATTTTTTTTTTACATATAACTGTAAACCTATAATAATATCCATTTGGTAGTTGTATTTGACTATCACGTTTACTTTTTTTATAAGATGTTCCACACCTAATATTTTCAATATGTGTAATTTCATAATCACTTAAATTTTTGTTTATTTCATCATAAAATAATTTTATAGAATTTTTATTATTTTTAATCTCTTGAATTATACTATAAATTTTGTCATTGTCTTTTATTTCTACTCTTTCAAAATCATAGAAGCTGTAATTATATGTTTCAGCACTTAATAATTCATTTAATCTAATTATAAAAGATTTTATTGAAGGATCCATATCGTTCGAATTAATCATTTTAAAATATATAAACTTTTGTTTTATGTAAATTAAGTATATTTGTTTAATTTATATAATTAATTTTAATCAATTTTTTATTATTTTAAATCAAGCTACATAATACTACATACAATGTATAACCTATTAGTAAAATATAAAAACATTTTGTTAAAATACCTATATATCTACTATACACCATTTCAATTGGTTCAACTAATAGTAATCTATCATCATCATTTTTTGTATTTTCATAAATATAATGAGTTAATATTTTATCAGGAAATTCTGGGGAAACTTTACGGATAAACATCGCATAGTAGTTTTTAGCTAGTTCTTTATCAATAAATTTTATATCTTCTTCATTAGCATCTTTAAATACATGTGGACTGGTTGTGCTACTTCTTCTATTCCAATCTGCTAAATGAGTAACAACACAATTAATATGAGATTTTGATGGAACATCTAACTCCTTATAAAGCTTAAATATAATAGCAAATAATGATTCGTTAGCTAAACCTCCATCACAAATTGTTTTTGTTATAGTTTTTTGAGTAGATACAAAATGAAATACTTGTTTTACATTCTCTCTAGTTAATACAAACCAGGGATCATGTGCTAACCATAATTCTTTTGGTAATTTAGCTAAATTAGCCCTTTTGTGAAAATCAGGATTCCACCATGCTGTTTTCCAAGAAAACAAACTTTGATTATAATGTTTATAAAATAAATATCTAAAACGTTTTGGAGAGATAATAGGACAACAAGAGTCTGTTAACATACAAAACCATTTATTTTGTTCATCATGTTTAACAGCAAAATTTAATACTGATAAATAAGCTGGTATAACATGATAATAACTTGTTTCAAAAATATAATTAGGAGGTATAGTATGTTCTTTAATCCATTGTGACTCGATTTTTTTTAAATCTTTATAGAAAAAATAAACATTGATTATATCTTTATTTTCTTCAATCCATTCTTTCCAAATATCTTCCTTATTTAAAATATGCTGATAATTAATTATAAAACATAAGGCAATTTTCATTTAATATTAATATAACAAAATTTTTATATTAATATTTATACATATTGTTATCTATCCATTTTTTCATTTATTGGCATAAACTCATATTCATATTCTGTATGACCACTATTATTATCATAAAATATTTCTTCTTTTGGTCTAGTTCTAAAGGATAAATAATCAAAAAAAGACTTTAAATATATATATATATTTTTAAAGAAATACATAATACTAATATGTGCTTTTATTTTTTTATTAAAAAAACCAATTTAAACTTATATTTTTCTTTAAGTTATTAAGAGAAATAGGTTTGTAACATTCGTTTATTAGTTCAACAGAATTAGTATTTTTTTTATCAATATTATGTTTTATCCAATCATCATCATTATCATCATTATCATCATTATCATCATTATCATCATTATCATCATTATCATCATTATTATTTTCATGTGGTAAAATTATTTTGAGTGGCGAAAATGATGATACTGATGTGCTTTTTGATATCATATCTGATTTCACATCTTGAAACCCTTTTACGTTAAATAAATTAACTGAATTATTTATATTCTCTTCTAATTTATCTATTAGATTATATATTATTTGGTGTTGTTTTCTGTTTATTTCAATATTGTGCTTTAAAATATTTTCACTCTCTTTTATTTTTTCTTCAAGTCTTTTAAATTTATCTACACTATAATAATTAATACATATACTTGTTAATCCTATAATTGATGAAATCATAAAAAATGAATAAATGTTAAACCGAATGTTTTCTATTTTTTCTAATATTTGTATTTTTTTAAACAATTTTATTAAACTTTCAGAAAACTTATCAGATAAGTTTGAATCAGACATTAACATTAATAATCGATTATTTTTAATATATTTTTATTTATATTAAAAATTGAATACAAAAATACTTCAAATTATATAATTAAATTTTATAACAATGAAGATAGAAAATTTATTTCTACAAGGATTGAATAGAGAAATAACATTTTATGTTGGTCAACATCAAAATGAGAATTTTGATGTAATTGATAAAGGTGAACCAGATGATTTATGGTTTCATGCGAATGAAATATCATCATGTCATGTAGTTGCTATTATACCAGAAGATATAACACATAAGGAGATGAAGTATATAATTAAAGCTGGCGCAATACTTTGTAAAAAATATACAAACAAATTGAAAAGTTTGTCAGGTGTAGAAATTATTTATACAAAAATTAAAAATATTCAAAAAACACAATATTTAGGATGTGTTAATATTATAAATGAAAAAAAAATAATATTATAATATTAACGTCTTTTTCTTGTAGTTCTCTTTTTTCTATAATTTTTTGTTTTACCTCCATATCTAGTACGCTTTCTAGAGCTAGAGGCATCTTCTATTTGAAGACGATTTTCTGAGAGATCATTTTGTGGTGGAGGGGCATTTTGTATTTGAAGACGATTTCTTGAGGGACCTGGATAATCATCATAATCATCTTCAATCTCATAAAACTCTCCCCTACCAAGCCTACCACGATTCCTTGGTTTTGGTTTAAACATATACATATAACCAATTAAAACTGCAAAGGTACCACCAATACCCATAATTATACCATATAACATTTTTAATTGACCTTTCACTTCCGATAACAACATATCTCTGTCAGCTGATTCTTCATATAGTCGAGCAATTCTAGCCATAGCTATTTCGGCAGCTTTTTGAGAATTTAGAGCAGTTTGAGCTGTTGTTAAATCGGCTTGAGCTGATGAATAACCAGTTTGAGCTTGGATTTGTTCTGTTTGAGCTTGAAATTCTAATGTTTTAGCTTTAACTTGTTCTACATCTAAAATCTGTTTGAACTCTTGCTCTGATTTTAATAATAAACTTTGATAATTTCTATATTCAGCGTTTTGACTATTCCAGTCAGCAATTTCTTGATTATATTTATCAATTGATTCTTGACTTGGACCGAATGTCATTATAAATGAATACCAAGTATCTTCTGGTTTTGGATATTGGGGTTGAGAACCAGGAGCTTTTGGCCAGCTAGCGGGATTATCACCATACTTTCGGACAATTTCTTGGTATGTAGGACCTTGGTATATAGTTCCTAAAGACAAAGTAAATAATGATACAACCAATATCAAAAATAAACCTTGGCCACCTTTCATATTTTTTACTTTCTTACCTCCACCAGTAAAAATGATAGAATTGAGTTCTGGAGTTATGAAAAAATTTAGTACATCATTAGGATTATTATATTGTTTCATTAAAGAACAATAAGAACAATTATCAACAATCTTTAAAAAGGACATATAATCATATGTTGTATCAGTTAATTTATATATTTCTTTAAAAGATTTAATAAACTGAACAAATGTTATTCCACCAACTTCTATATCCATAATATATTATATTTATATTTAAATTCTAAATTGTAAAAATTAACTAAATTGTAAAAATTTACTAAATTGTAAAAATTAACTAAATTGTAAAAATTAACTAAATTGTAAAAATTTACTAAATTGTAAAAATTAACTAAATTGTAAAAATATTAAATTATTAATTTAACAATCTTCATTAAAACAACAAGTTTTAAATAAAGTAGATGTAGCCAAATAGGGGTCTATATTTGCTGCGGGTCTTCTATCTTCAAAATAACCATACTTATTTTTAAAAGTCTGGTTAGGAATTCTAACAGATGTATTACGAGTTCCTATTCCCCAACTGAATTTATGAATACTAGATGTTTCATGTAATCCTGTTAATCTTAAATGATTATTTTCACCATAAACAGAAATATGCTCTTGATGTTTCTTTTCTAATCTTTCAATATATCTATAAATAAATTCAATTCCATTTTCACAACGAGAACTAAAAGTGCTAAAATTTATATGACATCCAGAGCCATTTTCATTAGATTTTATTTTAGGAGTATAGTTAATAGAACATTCAATTTGTTCAGCTAATCTTTCTAATATATAACGTGCGACAATTAAATGATCACCAGATTGAATTCCTTCACAAGGTCCAATTTGAAATTCCCATTGTCCATTTGATACTTCAGCATTAATTCCTGAAATTTTAATACCAGCTTCAATACACATTTGTAGATGTTTTTCAACAATTATTCTTTGATTTAGATTTTTTGTGGTCCCACAATAATGATAACCTTCGGGAGTTTCATTAAGAAATGGTTTAGAATTATCATCTTGATATGGAGTAAAAAAATATTCTTGTTCTAAACCAAACCAAGGTTCTTCTTCATATAAATTATCAAATATACTACTTGCTTTGTGTCTATGATTTGTTTCTGTAGGTTCCCCATTAGATTTATAAGTATCACATAAAACAAGATAACAATTTGTATCTTTAATAACTCGAAATGGGTCTTTAAATAAAGCACATGGCTTTAATATAATTTCAGTATCTCCATTACTATCAGCTTGCCAAGTTGAAGAACCATCATAGTTCCAATCTAATATGTAATGTGTATCAAATGGCAAAAAAGAATCAAAAACCCTAGTTTTAGACCTAATTTCATTTTTACCTCCAATCCATATATATTCTAGAATAGTTGTTGATTGTGATTTAATCATTATATAAGAATATAATAGAACAATTTTAAGCTATTTTTTTCCCGTTAATATAAAAAATTAATTTTATATTAATTTATATCTTTTTAGAAATTAATAATCTCTAAATCTCTGAGATTCCAATATTCAAACGCGCCACCAGGTATTGGTCTTTTAATAATAAATGGAATTTTTTTCTCTCTAAGTTCTAATTCAGCAATAACATAACTATCAATAATATTTTCACTTACTTTGACAAAAGGTTTTGAACCAGTTTCAATTTGTTTAGCACGTTGACCTAAAACTCTAGCTTTTTCATATTTTGTTAAATATGGTATTGTTCTGTGTAATGGGTCAATTATAATATTATTTTCATCACGAATTACTCTTGATAATTTAGAAACTTCATCGCTATTATGATTTAAACATTCTGGATGAAAATCTACGATATAATTTTTATTTATTTCATTATCAAATTTCTGTAAATAATTTTCTTCATTTTCATCCTCATCTTCATCTTCATCAGCAATGATTAACTGAGTAGTTTTTTTAGTTTTAGTTAATGGTTTTTCAACAGCTACACCCTCTTCATTAATTTCAATTTCATCAATATCATCGTCTTGTTCTTCTTCATCCGGTTCAGCATCATCATCATCATCTGCTACATCCTTTTTAACATGTTCTTCATCTTCATCTTCATCTTCATCATAATTGTCATCTTCTACGCCACCACCAAATTGTCCATCATCATAATCAATATCAGCATCATCTGGTTCAGAATCTTCAGCGTCGGATTCATCTTCAATATAATTGCCAAATTTCTTGGCAGCATTAATGATAACAGGTTTTTTATTAGATATACTTACATCATGTCCTTCATTACTTTCAGAATCAGAATAATAATCAGGTTCGTCGTCACTCATTGTTACTATATTAACTAAAGATACTTTTAATATAATTATTTCAATTTTCTTTTAAAAAAATAATTAAATTTATATAAATTATTATTTATGGAGGTTCTTTATGAATGTTCTTTAATTTGCCAAACAGATTCGCATTCTGAACATAAATATACATATTTCATATTAACATCATCATATCTAATATAAATAATTTCTCTTTCCTTCCCATCTTTATTAGTAGGACAATCAGAATTAGGACAAAGTATATTATTAATACGTGGTAATGTAGGGTCATATTTTGTATATTTATTTATAATATGATTAAATGATTGTTCTGACTTCTTAATTTGTGTTTTAGATACACAAACATTTTCAGCTGCTAACAAAGAATCTTCATGACCACACTTACGACAATAATAAACCAATTTATTGGGATTATCCGCATTAATACGGATATAATACATATTTGAGCATTGAGTACAGAAGTGCATTTATATATTATAATTACAATTTATATTTATATAATTATTTCAATTTTTTAATTTATTAATAAATACCTTAAGGGGATAAAAGTTGAGACATATGTTTAGATTCATTTAATTTAACTATAATATCGTGATATTGAATACGAACATTCATATTATAAAAGCCAGTTTTAAAAACTTTATTTTCAACATTTACATCTGCCATTTTTTTTTCAGCAAATTCAAGTAGTTTATCGTAATTTCTGTTAAAGTTTTCTTTTACATAAGGATAAAAATTATCAAAAAAAGGTTCATATACACCTGTTTTTTTCAGAACAATATCACAAACAGCAATATTAATATTGGAATATTCAATAATTTCATTATAACTATGCATATCGTGATGTTCTTTATTGACACCAGGTTCATTTAAAAGCGGGTCTTTACATAATAAAGTACATAATGTTAAGAGAACTGTCGAAATACTTTGGCAAGATGTCCATTGGTCACCTCTCCACGTATTAAGGAGTGAAACGCAAACCTTACCACAAGTGTATAAATTAGGATTAAAACGAATTCCATTCCCATTAGTACAATACTTAACTTTTGGTGGATTATGTGGATAATCAGAAGGATAATTAATTACAAAAAAATAAAATCCACCAAAATATGGTGTTTCGTTTGGTCCAACAATCATAGCATATCCTTTTAACATATCAGAATCATCGTGTATATAATAAATGCCTTGGTCTGTTAATGGGTTTTTAATAATATACTTAATATCTTTCATTAATCTATTCATGGTATCTTTTGTAATAAACGTTGACATATATAAATTACAAAATTATTTTTAAACCTCTTTTAAAATATAATATAGAATATAGTAGTTTTCTTTAAATTCAAGTTAAATAGTATTTTTCATTTATTAATTGAATTTTAAAAAAAATGAAATAGAAAAATCTTGATATATTATATCAACAATGAATATAACAATGTCATCATCGTCACATTTTAAAGATTTAAATGAATTTTTGGCTAAGCATAGTGCTAAGAATATTACAAACAATACTAGTTCTACATTAACTATTTCGCATACTAGAATACCTGATAAAGAACTTAATATTTATGCTGGGTCCTATATTATTCCAAAGGAAGAAAAAGATGTGTTTTATAATCTGTATTATAATCATATATTTGAAAAGAAATTTAAAGAATATTTGACTGAAAAACAATTAGAAAGTGGTGGACCGATGGCTGTTGATT
>Ga0222713_10003845_pt1 | contig 15306 bp, 13 predicted proteins | sample C33_649DmetaG_FD_165061 | JGI IMG/M metagenome (GOLD analysis project Ga0222713, IMG submission 165061) | Estuarine water microbial communities from San Francisco Bay, California, United States - C33_649D | ecosystem: Environmental > Aquatic > Marine > Unclassified | place: USA: California...
CGTCGTCATCATCGTCATCGTCGAAATCGTCGTTACGAGCGTCGAACGCGTCGTCGTCGTCGAACGCGTCGTCGTCGTCGAACGCGTCGTCGAGCGCGCTCAGAGTCGGTTTCGTCGGCGCCGGCGCCATGGCGGAAGCCATCGCGCGTGGGATCACATCGCCCGCGCGCGGGACGATGGATTGTTCGCAGCTTTATGCCTACGTCGGTCCACGCGGACGTTCGTCGCCGCGCACGAAGGTGTGGGAGGAAGACCTGCGCGCGACGACGACGACGGATGTGAAAGCGTTGGTGGACGCGTGCGACGTGATAATTCTGGCCGTGAAACCGCACGTCGTGGAGCAGAGCTGCGTGGAATTGAAACGATTCATCGACGTCGATCGACACTTGATCGTATCCGTCGCCGCTGGGGTGTCATCGGCGTCCATCGAGCGTTGGTTGGGAAGTCATCATCACGCTCGCGTCGTTCGCGTCATGCCGAACACGCCGTGCGCGGTGAACGAGGCGGCGAGCGGGATCGCGGCTGGGGACAACGCCACGGACACAGACATGGCTTTAGTGTGCGACCTGATGTTGTCGTGCGGAATCGTCGAGGTCGTCCCGGAGCGGTTGATGGACGCGGTCGTGGGGGTCTCGGGGAGCGGACCGGCGTACGCTTTCCAAGTCATCGAAGCCATGGCGGACGGGGGCGTTTTGAACGGACTCAGTCGCGACGTTGCGTTGCGTCTCGCCGCGCAAACGCTTCTAGGCGCGGCGAAGATGGTTTTAGAAACGGGCGAACACCCAGGGGCTCTGAAGGATAAAGTTTGTTCGCCGAATGGGACGACCATTCGCGCCGTGGCTGAATTGGAGCGGCGAGGCGTTCGGTCCGCGTTCATCGACGCCGTCAGCGCGAGCACGAATCGTTCTATCGAATTAGGTGCTGAGCAGCGTTCGCACAAGATAGGAAACAGGCGAGGAGGAGGAAGCGATGATGAGCGCTGAATCTTCGGTGGTCTCGCTCGTCGTTTTTGTCGTTTCAACTTTTGTTTTCGTTGGAGATTCCATTCATCAGCCGCATCGCATTCGCGTTCGCTCGTGATGGTACTCGCACATTGTCTCTGGGAGAACTCAAAAGAATACATCAATCAACAAATCTACTGTTTCGCACGTTTCTGTGCGTGCACGTACGACTCTAAATCCTTCGTCGCTTGAAATCCTAACATTCGTTTCGCCAAGCACGTCGACGCGAGCGTGCCCTTCAAATCGTTTTCGCGCGCGGGCACGAATTCGTGCTTGTCAGAAATCATATCCGCCAACTCTCGAATGGTGACGCTCGTTCCGGAGCCGATGTTCACCGTTCGACCAGCAGCTTCGGGTGCGAGCGCGGCTAACACCAATCCGCGCGCGGCGTCGTCGACGTGAATAAAGTCTCTAAACTGTTCGCCGTCGCCCTCAATTTCTAGCGCTTCGCCTCGCGCTGCGGCGGAGAAGAAACGACCAGTCACCGCCGCGTGCTCGCCTTCCGAGGGTTCTCCCGGACCATAAACCATAAATAATCGCGTCACCACGGCTTGGACGCCGTACATGGTGTAGTATAAGCGCGCCAAATCCTCGCCTTGCGCCTTGGTCGTCGCGTACGGCGTCGTCGTCGTTCTCAAGTGCGTGCGCTCCTCGTCGAACGGCGTCGGTTGATTCCCGTAATACGTCGATGAGCCTGCGTACACGATGCGAACGTGTCGTCGCGCCTCTGCGTTTTCGCCTTCGACCTTCTCTTCGCTCTTCGCAAGCGCGGCGTCTCTCGCGCGCGCCGCGCGCAGCACGTTCTCCGTGCCCATCACGTTCGTCGCCACGCACGCGCCCACGATGTCCTCTCGAGTGAGGTCTAAAGTCGGCCGAACCTTCGAGACCGCGGCCAAGTGAAAGACAGCCATGACGTCGTTCGCAAACGCTCGTTGGACGTCCGCGTACGCCCTGACGTCGCCTTCGACGAGTTGAAATCTCCCTTTTTGTTGCGCTTCGTTGGCAAACGACAAGCGCGCCTTGGACCCGGTGGATAAATCATCTAGCACGCGCACTTTCACCCCTAACTCCAGTAACTCTTTCACGACGGCGGCGCCGATGAACCCCGCGCCGCCGGTGACGAGCGCCCACGAATCTTTCAATCCCGCGCTCGCGATCTCGCTCGCGAGGTCGGCGACTTTCGCCCCTCCGTCCCGACACGGGTCCCGCTTCTCTAACCCAATCGCACGATTCCACGCCTCTTGTGTCACTCCGCAATCCTTTCTCGGCGCACTTCCGTCTAAAACCACTCGCGACGTCGCCGCGTCGTTCCCGAGCGTATCCACCAACCCATTCCGTAGCTCGTCGATCGTCCCACTCGTCGCCGCGGTCGTGATCAGGGCCAGCATCGTCACCGTGGCCGCGATGAGAAATGCCTTCACCGCGCGCGACGTCGGGCCGGAGTAGTTATGCGACAGCGGTCGCGCCTTGGCGAGCGCGCGCTTCGCGTTCGCGTTCGCGTTCGCGTCGGCGGCGCTCGCGCTCGCGTCCGCGTCCGCGTCCACGCGTTGTCGCTCGACGTCATCGCGATCGTGCGAGTGCGATATCCCAGTGATGCGTTGCAGCAGCGTCGGCGACGGCGGAGTCGTCATCGACGGCGAAGCGGCGAGGGATGGCGTTTGGAAAATAGAACGAGTGGGTGGACGTTTCGGGATAACGACGCGTGGAAAGAAAACCCATACGTGTACGCGTACGTCGTAGATTGACAAGCGCGCGCCTAACTCATTTTCTCCACGGATGCAACACCGGAAGTAAAATGCAGGTTAAAATGACGAGCATGGTGATCATGATGCAGCACTGCCACTTGCGCGTGCTCTTCTGGTTTTCTCTCGCCTTGGTCAACTCGATGTTGCCTTGTTTCACGAATTCGACAGACTTCTTGACGTGCGCCTCGACGTTATCTATCATCTCCCCTTGAGCTTCGACGAGGACGGACATGTCCAAAAAAACCTGGTTAAGCTCTAATAATTTACGCTCCAACTCGCGAATCGCGGCGTGACGGTCTTGAATCTCATTCACCGTGTTCAGAATTTGCCCACGCCCTTGCTCCAAAAGAGCGGTTTGAAACATGCGCTCGCTCTCGCCGGTCTCGATCAATCGCTCCACCTCCACGTCGTTCGCTTCGTGTCCAGTCACGGCAAAATAACGTCGCTCAACGATTTCTTTATACTCATCGCGCAAGCGCTCGCGCAAATTTTGAAAGTCCGCCATGAGCTGTTTCAACTTGGTTTTCATCGACGACGTCAACGCCGCTCGCGTGCGTTGTTCGCTCGACCCAACGAGCACCAAGCCCGACGCCACGACTCGGTCGTTATCTGCATCTAGATTCTCTAATCGCAATTTCGTCTCTCTCGCGATCTTCGAAACGCGTTCGATCGTTCGGTTCATTCGATCTTGTCTCAGCGACATTTCTTCCCCTTTGGTCGCGCTCTTGGACGCTTCGTGTTCGGCGTTGAGCTCCGTGAGCGCAGTTCGAATCGACCCCATGCTTTGCTTGATGACTTGAATATCCACGAAGAATGTTTTCATGGCTTCCGCTGTGGACGACGTTGACGTCTCCGCGCCATCGCTCGTCGTCGGCGCGCCGTCGACGCGACCGAGCTCGACATCCACCGCGGGCGTCGACCCGTTCTCGCCGCGCGCGCTGCCTCGCGGCGCAACCCCAATCGTGGACAATAAATCGTTCATAACTTTTAAATCTACGCCCGTAGCGTGCGGTCGCGAGCGGGAAACGCGCGCGCGAAATGGCGGCGGTCAACGCTGGAGCGAACGGTGTGTTTTTTTCGCACGGAAAACGCCACGTCGATTTGCGAATGAAACGAATTGGGTGAGCACTAAATACACTTGATCACCATCGCTACGCACGCTACTCATCGCTATTGAAACGGATGACTATATTAAATCCATTTGCGAGAAGTCCGCGCGGACGATGCGATGGGCCTGGATGCAGCCTTCGTATTTCCCAAACGTGCGCCGAACCATGATGAAGACCCATTCGCTTTTCTCTCCCACGCGATCGAATATGTCCACATCCACGCGCGTACGTCCATCGGGCATGGTTGAGATCGATTTAATCGTGTGACCGGTGTTATACACAAACTCATCGTACGTGTTGAGCGCCTTGCCGATGAAATGATCGTAGTGGTACATGTCGGAGGAAAAACCGAAAAACCGTGACCGCTCCATGTTCCCGTGTTCCACCGCGTACTCCCACATCACCTGCACCCCGTGATCCCGTCTCGGCTTATCCTTATCCCGCATCGCATTCACTATGAGCGTCACGCAATCCTCATGCGTCTGCATCGCGTGCGGCGAATAAATCGGTCCCGGGACGTTTTGTGGATTTCGACACACCCCCACGCACCTCGACCCGTTCTCTTTCACTTTCGCCTCGACGCAGAACGGACATCGCTCGCTCGTGGGCGCGAACGTCCGTCGGTCGATCACGACGTCTAAAATCTCCTCCGCCGAAGCTAACGTCCCGGGGAGGTACCCGCCGACGTCGAACGCCTTCGACCGGTCGTCGTCTTCAGTCGCGCGCGCGCGATGCGTTCGCGTTCGCGTTCGCATTCGCGTTCGCATTCGCATTCGATCGCCTCCGTCGCGTCCGCGGTCGACGCGCGCGACGCGTGGGAATCGACCCAACGTCTTCGTTTCGACGTTCATTCGAGTCGAGTCGAGTCGAGTCGAGTCGAGTCGAGTCGAGTCGTCGTCAAATGTCGTTCGCCGTCGTTGGACGACGTCGTCCAGTGTCGACGATCGTCGTCGTTGGAGAGTCACAGAATCGGACATTCGGAGAAGTCACAGAATCGGACATTCGGGGAATCACAGAATCGGACATTCGGGGAATCACAGAATCGGACATTCGGAGAATCACACACCCGTCGACATCGTTGGATACATTTCGGGCGTTGTATGACGTTTTATGATCGATCTCGTCCCCCGAGCGAGGCGCGCGCGGGACCGTTGGACGATGACGTCGCGAAGAAAATCAATCAGCCAATCGAACGCGCGCGTGGACGTTCGACGAACCAATCACACGCGCGCGCTGACGTCGATCGTCCGGGGGTGGTTTTCGCGCGCGCGCGCCGATGCCCTCGCGCGCGCGTCGTTTTAGCGCTTTTCGTCGACGCACTACGACACACGACGTTCGAAAATGTCGTCGACGACCGTCGCCGGTCGTCGTCGACGACCGAGTCGGTCGTCGCGCGCGCGTCGGCGGCGGTGACGACGCCGAAAAGACGCGGCATTTCGCGCGCGTTCGTCGAGAAGACATGGCGCGCGCGCGATCGATGGCGATGTTCGCCTTCATGAGCGCGCTGTGCGTCACCGCCGGGGTCACGCGAGGTGCGAACGCGCGCGAACTTCGAGCGCGATCGGTCGATCGACCGCGGTCACTCATCGGACGATGATTGATTGATGATGATGGTGATCATTGATTGATGATTGATTGATTGATTGATGACGGTTTGATGAACGAGTGACTGACGAATGCGTGACTGATACGAACCACAGCGTACGCGAACGCGAGCGAAGGGGCGAATGCGGAGACGAGCGTCGCGCCGGGGTTCAACGCCGGCGCGGAGACGTACGAGTTCCAGGCGGAAGTGTCGAGATTGATGGACATCATCATCAATTCGTTGTACTCGAACAAGGATATTTTCTTGCGGGAATTGATCTCGAACGGGAGCGATTCGTTAGATAAGATTCGATTCTTGTCGTTGACGAATACCACGCAACTCGGGCAAGGCGACGCCGCGGATTTGGATATTCGCATTCGAGCGGACAAGGAGAGAAAAGTGTTAACGATTCGCGACAAGGGCGTTGGGATGACGAGAGAAGAGTTGAAGAGCAATCTCGGGACGATCGCCAAGTCGGGGACGTCCGCGTTTCTCGACCAAGTCGCCAAAGGTGGCGACATGTCATTAATCGGACAGTTCGGCGTCGGTTTCTACTCGGTGTACCTCGTCGCCGATTTCGTGGAAGTTCGATCGAAGCACAACGACGACCCGAAGCAATGGGTGTGGCAATCCAAGGCGGATGGTAACTTTGCCATCTCTGAAGATTTTGGCGAACCCTTGGACCGCGGCGTTGAGATCAACATCTACTTGAAGGAAGACGCCCAGCAGTACCTCGAGACGTCCACGCTCCAAGAGCTCGTGCACCGCTACTCAGAATTCATCAACTTTCCGATTTACTTGTACTCGTCGGAGGAAGTTGCCTCGCAAGTTCCGATTGAAGACGAAGCCGCCGACGCTTCCGCCGACGACGCCGCGGATGGCGACGAAGACGACAGCGAAGAAGAGGATGGCGACGAAGAGGAAGACGGCGAAGACGGAGTCGAAGAAGATATCACGCCGAAGACGAAGACGGTGTACAACACCGTCTGGGACTGGAAGCGTTTGAACGACAACAAGGCCATCTGGCTTCGCTCACCGTCCGAAGTGGAAGAAAGCGAATACAACAAATTCTACCAAGCTTTGGCCAGGGATTCCAGCGATCCGCTGACGTACTCGCACTTCAAGGCTGAAGGCGACGTTGAGTTCAAGGCTATTCTCTTCATTCCGGAAAGCGCTCCGTCTGATTACTACGACAGCTACTACAACCGACCGTCGGCGTTGAAGTTGTACGTCCGCCGCGTTTTTATCTCGGATGAGTTTGATGAATTGTTGCCCAAGTACTTGAACTTCATCAAGGGCATCGTCGACTCCGACACGTTGCCGTTGAACGTCTCGCGCGAGTCGCTTCAACAGCACACGTCGCTCAAGACGATCAAGAAGAAGATCGTCCGCAAGGCTCTCGACATGATCCGCAAGCTTTCCGAGGGCGGTAAGGACGCCGAGGATGACGACGACGCCGCGGAGAAGACGGAAGCTGCCGCGGAAAAGAAGGATGATGGTGGAGAAAAGTACGAAAAGTTTTGGAAGCAGTTCGGCAAATCCATCAAACTCGGTATCATCGAAGACGCGAGCAATCGCACTCGTCTCGCCAAGCTCTTGCGCTTCAAGACGTCCAAGTCTGACGGTAAGCTCGTCTCGCTCGAACAATACGTCGAGCGCATGAAGGAGGGCCAGAAGATCATCTACTACATCACCGGTGAGTCTTTGGAATCTCTCAAGAACTCGCCGTTTCTCGAGAAGCTCATCGCCAAGGATCTCGAAGTCATTTACTTCACTGATCCGATTGATGAGTACACCATGCAGAGCCTCACGGAATTTGATGATTTCAAGTTCGCGAACGCCTCCAAGGAAGACTTGAAGTTTGGCGACGCCGACGACGACGAAAAGGCGGCGTTCAAGAAGACCAAGGAGGCTTTCAAGACGTTCGTGACGTGGTGGAAGAACAAGCTCCCCGAAGAAGCCGTCGAGGCGGTGAAAGTGTCTAACCGACTCTCAACCACGCCGTGCGTCGTCGTGTCCTCCAAGTACGGATGGTCGGCGAACATGGAGCGAATCATGAAGGCGCAAGCCATGGGCGATGAATCTCGCCTCCAGTACATGCGCGGTAAGAAGACGCTTGAAGTGAATCCGCGACACCCATTGATTGCCGCGCTCAAGGAGCGCGTGGCGTCGGATCCGGATTCAGCTGAAACCGAAGCGTTGGCGAAGTTGATGTACGACACCGCGATGTTAGAATCTGGTTTTAGCTTTGAAAAGCCGGGTGAATACGCCACGCGCGTGTTCGACATGATTAAGACGACTTTGGGCGTCGCCAAGGACGCGGAACTTTTGGACGAAAAGCATTTCCACGTCGAGGACACCGACGAAGACGCCGACGACGACGAGCCCTCGAAGACGACGAAGGATGAACTTTAAAATAAAACGATAGCGACAACCGGCGCGCGACGAAACATCACGCACATCATATTGGTACTGGTACGTTCAAGCGATCTTAGTACTCGAATGAATATTCAGCCATGCATTAAATTACAAATGTTCTACTAATTAATACGAAGACATTTCGACGTCTCGAAAGACGTGAAATCTGTTTGCCCGTCGACGCCTCCATTTTTTGTACGTCCAACCTCCGAGCGCCAACAGCACAAAGGTCACGATCCCGACGAGAACGAGAACGCCAGCGAGTTGAGCGCCATGTAATCCTCGCTTATGTTCCTTTGCCTCGTTCGTATCGGTTGGAGAATCGTCCGATCCTCCGGTCAGTATCCCGTCGTCGCTCGACGGCGGCCCGACGTTGATTCCGAAGTCGCAATTGACAGCGAGCGTCGTGAGATTGACGAGGTTCGACGGTAGCGGACATGGGATCGGATTATTCATGAATCGAACATTCAAGTTCAAAACGTTTCCATAGTTTGCAAACCATGCTGGTGCGCTCGTGTACGCGTTATGTGAGATATCCAGCCGGTTCGCCGTCGGAGTGCTCGCCCAGTAATATCTCAAGCCGCCGTCAAAAATGTTGCCCCAGTGCGACGCGTTCGGGACGACGCCGCTAAAATTATTGAACGACGCATCTAGGTAGTACAGATCCCACGCCGGAGCCGTCGTCGTCGATGCGCTCACGATAGACCCATGGAACTTGTTCTGATGGATTCCCAGAACCTTGAGGCCTGACGATTTCGTCAAAACTTCCGGGATGCCCTCCTCGTCGATGGCGTTGAACCCGGCGTCTAAGATCTCCAAGTTAGCCCCAGGGTTCGCGAACGTCGTCGCGACGCTTAACTTCGTGAGCTTATTCACCGATAAATCGACGTACGTACGATTCGGGTTGTCGTACAAACCCGCCGGAACTTCCCCTACGAGAGCATTGTTCGAAAGGTCGAGCGTCGTCAAATACGGCTCCGCGGCGAGCGTCGGCGGGATCGTTCCCGAAAGCGCGTTCGATTGCAAATTCAGTATGGACAAGCGCGAGTTTGCAAAAGCATCAGGTATTTTCCCGCTCAGCGCCAAGTTGTTCAAAAACAAGTATTCCAATCTTGAAGAATTCACGAACGACGTTGGAATGGCCCCGGTAATCTTCGACTCAGAGTACTGGTAGTTCAATTTAATGATTCTCAAAGCCGACCCCGAGGGAATCTCGGGAAGCGTACCGTTCATGGCGTTTCCCGCAAGGTTGAGAACTTCCAAATTCGGCCTCGCGAGCGCGCACGCCGGTAAATGGCCGCCAATGTTTGTAACCTCAGCGTGAAATTCAATCAAACTCTCCGGCGCGACGTCGCAAAAATCATCCAGCGAGCGCCCAATCGCCGTCTGCGCGGTGTGCGACACGTCTATGGAAGCCAAATTCTTAAAAGCCCCGAGCACGCCAAACGACGAACTGCTTTCCGTGGGCAAAGTGAGAAATCTATTGAAAGCCAAATTTAGACGCTTTAACGAAGCGTTGAACGCCGAGAAATCGTCCGCGCCGAGCGTACAGTTCAATACCTCTTGACTTAAATCCAAATCCACTGTTTCGTTCGCCGTCGAGCACCTCACGCCCGCGGCGTGACACGGATCCGTACCGTTCGTTCTATACCCTTTCCAATTTCGGTTACATGACCCTGTGTTTCCGCAACACTTGACGAAGAGCGCGTCGAGCGCGCCGCGTTGCGCGTCGCACAGCGCGCGCGCCCGCGTTGACTCTAAAACGCTAATCGTAAAAACCGCGCCGTGCCTCGACCAACCGTGCACGGCGACGCTAAACATTTCCCCAATCTTAACATCCACTATTTCCGCTCTCGATATAAAAATCTCATCATCCCCGGCGCCTCGGTCACTCTTCCATCGCGAATTCGCCGCGCTCGCGTTCGCGCACGTCCCTCCGCTCGCGTTCGCGCACGGCGCGAGCGCGTACACGTCTACACACGCGCGACACCGATGTCCTTCGTCAGTCGTTTTTTTGAAGAATCACCGTCGTTCAATCGTACCCGCATCGCCATCGATGACGCGCACGGTGACGTCCGCGTCGACGTCCTCGGACGTCAACGCGAACGCGAACCGCGCGTACGCGTCGTGCGCCACGAACGTCACCTCCGACGTCGTTCCATTCGGGGCTAACACCACTGGCGATGCCATCGCATTGGAGACTTATGTATGTTTCACGACGCAACGCCCGTGCGCGCGTCGTCGCGTGCGATCGCGTCTGCCGTCGGCCGTTTGCCGTCGTTCGTTCGTTGACCGCAGAGGACGACGCACGCCGTCGATCGCGATGCGGTGGTCACCGACGAGTTCGCGCACGAGCGAGGCGAGCGAAGAGGGCGATGGCGACGGAATGTTCGACACCGACGGTCGCGACGTCGAAGTCGTGCGCGCGGACGATGGTGTGGAAACGAAACCGGAATGGATGAAATACTGCGAACTGTGCGACGTGGAAGTCGTGCGCGCGAGCGAGAGCGCGTGCGTGCGCGCGTTCGAAGAGCACGTGCGAGAGTTTCACCCCGAATGGCTTGCGTACGTGAACGGCGCGGCGGGAGAGACGAGCGAACAGGAGGAAGAATTAGACGAACGCGAGTTCGCGCGCGCGGATGAGCGAGGGAAATCAAACGAGAGCGGTACGTGAGACGACGAATGAGAACGCGCGACGCGAAGGAGACGAGGGAACGGAAAGACTGATGATGGACGATCGAGCGCGCGCGATAGGAACGAACGAAGACGTCACGAAGAGTGGGGCGATGAAGCTGGAGTTTTATCGTTTGTGCACGGTGTGCGGGGACGACGTGAACGAATCGTCGAAGAAGACGTTTTATAAGAATTGGTCGGCGCACTGCGAGAGCGAGCGTCATCAGCGCGCGCTGGAGGACGTTTTGGAGAGGAAGCGCGCGAAGCGCGTGACGGCGCGATCGTCTAGACCGACGTCTCGTCCGGCGACGGTGGCGTCGAAGGCGCAGACGCAAACGCACGCGTCGACGAACAAGTCAACGTTTCCATTTTATCGCGTCTGTCGCGTGTGCGGAGGAGAAATCGCCGCCATGGAAGAGCCGACGTTTAAGAATAACTGGAAGCAGCACGTCGCCGGATCGAAGCACATGACCGCTTTGCGGGCGCAAGATCCAAAGCGTTCGATGAGCGTCGATCGAAAATCGTCGAGCGGCGACGAAAAGCGCGCGGGCGACTTGCTGACGATGACGTGCCGCTTGTGCAATCACGAAATCCGCGGACCGACGAAGAGCGTGCTCGACAACAATTTTCAGCAACACGTGTTGGGTATGATGCATCGTCGCAACTTGTTTGAACGCGAGCAAAAGAAAATTGAGGGTGAGCCCATCGCGATCGAGAATGATTTCGACGCTTTGTCGGTGGAGGAGATCGATTTGTCTTTGTCAGAAGAATCTTCGACGGCGAACGAGCAGCGCCGTGCGTCCGCGGATGTCGACAGCGCGCGGAAAGACGATGCGAAACAAAATGACGTGCAGGAGCGCAGAGTCGCCGTCGACGAGGTCGCGGAATTGGGCGATTGGCCTGCGCTCGGCGCGCGGGCCTCCGCGCGCGCAACCGTCGAGGATTTCTTTTATACCGGTTACTCAACGCCTTCGGAACGGCCCACGCTGGTAAATGCGATTGAACGCGACATGGACGTCGACAGCGCGTACATCGGGCGCGAAATCACATGGAACGACGACCCGCGCTCTGCGACTCGCGAACGCGACGTGTTTCTGAACGTTTGCGATCCGTTTTGCGTCGTCACTTGTGGACTTCAGGGATACGGAAAATCGAACACCGTCGCTGTGTTAACTGAAGCGTGTTTACTGCCGTATTCAGAACCCGTGAGCGCTCCGATCGTTCATTTGAGGCAGCCGATGGTGGCGCTCGCGTTCATGTGGAAGAGTCGGTCCGACGAGTTAATGTCGCTGTCGCGCGTGTCGTCGCGCGTAAAAAGTCTTTTGCAGGAGGGCCCATTGAAAGCGTCTGGAATCCAACGCGTCGTCGTTCAGAACAACAACGATTGTTATCCCGTTTCGTCGATTGACGAAAAAGAATATCCCGACGTTTCGTTCGCTAAGCAATCGATCAGGGCGCTTGCAAAGCGCGGGACGCTCATCATCGCGTGCTGCGACGAAGACAACGCGATTTCGGACAAACTTGGAGAATTTTTTCGTTTGCCGAAGAGTCTCGACAAACTTCTAATACTGGATAAATTTGAGGGACAAATTTGTGGTGGTATCGCAGGTATCGAACATAGTATGTGGACTTGGGCGATGAAGGATGTCGTCGACGCCGTTCGAAACATGCGTCAACTGAACCTTCGCGTCGTCATCTCGGCGCTTTCGCCGTTTTCGATTCCTGAAGAAATCTTCGAGGAGCTCACGATGTGCGTGCTGCACAATTTTCATTCGGAAAGATGGTTTGAGTACGTTCGTCATCGTCTCGGTCTTGTTTTACCTCTCGGCAGCGGTGTGAATTCCTTGCGAGATTTAGCGCGAGGGGAGGCTTTGGTTTTCGCCAAGCGCGTCGGCGCGTCGAAGTCGACGCGTACGATGAAAATGCACATTCGCCCGCGCATCACTGGCGAGCCGGATGAGTAAAAACACGGCAAATCAAATCGAATGATGAAATGAAAACATGCATGAATTAGTTGCTTGCGTTGAAATGAATTGTAAAACAAACCATCGGCGAGACCTGGAGTTGAGGCGGCGGCGACGAGACGCGGCGGCGACGCATTCGCGATCGATTCCGACGCGCGCGACGGCGCGAAACAACGGTTCGCTGCGCTGTCGGCGTCGGGAAATGAATCGACTCATCGCATTCGATCGTCCTCGGTACAAACGTCGGTCGTATGTCCGCCTCTGTCGACGTTCTCGAGGGGTGAGGTAAACGCTCGAAAAACGCTCGAAAAACAAGGTAAACGCTCGCAAAACGCTCGAAAATCGAGGTGAACGCGAGAGACGCGCGCGGGCCACTGTTTCGCGACTGTTTCGCGCGAGTCGAGACGACGCTAAACCGAGGCGAGGTGTGTGTACGCGAGGGATCCTCTGTCGTTTGCTGTCACGATTCGCACGTGCCCGGCGCGTTGTCGGTGTAACGTCGCGGCGCCTCGCCTCACGAGAGTCGTCAGAGACGCGCGCGATCCTTTTTCAGGAGCGCGCCTTCCTTGAACGCGGTGTCGTCGGGCATAAAGACTGCGGAGAAATGGTTTTTTCGATCACCAAACACGCTCCTCCAACTCCGGACGAGCGCGTCGGGTTGTTTGTATGGACGCGCGATATGGATGGTGTGCAACGATACCTCGTAGATGCGTACGATGAGTCAACGCGGAGGTACACCATGGTCAATAATTGCGACTTTTATGGCGATGATATTCGCTGGACCGAGGCTGAGATACAGGCGGTTCGCAAATGGGAAGTTCCTCTGCACGACGACCGCGGGCGCTGTTCAACATTCCATGACGCAATAATTCGCGGGCACGAGGCGTGCGTTCGATCGTTAGAACCGTTTGGGTTCGAACGGAAAACGTTCGTGTGCATGTGCGCCAGCTACGGTCATCTCGATCTCATGCGATGCCTGGTCGTCGACTTTCATTGGGAAATGGACGCAGACGCGTTATTGTACGCGTCTTTCAGAGGGCAGTTACAATGTTTGAAGTTCGCGCTCGAAAACCGGTGCCCGATGAAAAGTGCAAATTTGAAGAAGAAGTGGAATCAATGGTTGAGGGACTGGGATTATTATCCGCCCTTTGATTTCCTCGACGACCAGGATGCATGGTACAAGGCGGAGTGTGAGAGGCACGGGCGCAGAGAGCCTCATGGGGGGTTCGTTGTACACCAGAGATGCCGCGAGTTCGTCACGACGCTGCAAAGTGTGGATGGCTTCTTGCGCGACGTCGCGCCGTTGCTGGACTATCCCGAATATTCGTCGCAGATTTGCGAGCGCGACAAGTCCGTACTGCGCTTGATGCGGAGCAAGTTTTACATCGACTACCCATATCTCGAGGGGCGTCGAGCGCGGTTGCTGAGGATGTTGCGACGCAGTCCGCCATTGCGACGGAAACGAACGCGACGAACGTAGGATAGTCATACGCACGCGCGCCTCCCCGTTGTGAATTCCATGAATGTTGTTTGTTGTCGATGCCTGGAGAACCGTTGGCGCGTCGATGTCGCGAGGTGACGATGCGATAACCAGCGAACGACGGTGCTCTGCTCGTGTTCGAGTCTTTGAGTGTCGTTTGTTTTGAGTGACGCGGTGCTCGTTGTCCTTGTGTTCATTTCTAGCGAGAGTGTGATAGGGGTCGGAATGACATCACCGACTGAGTGTATCGTCTGGTTCGCGTTTGTTTCCGCGAACGCATGATATCAGACGTATCCAAACCGACTCTCATGTGCGTCTGATCGTCGTCGACGGAGATCTCGGGGTCTGACCACACTATTCTCGCGTTTCATCCGCGCTCATCGCGCGCATCACCCGACTGAACTTTTTTTCGGTTCGGCGTCTGATTGTGTTCAAACTTTGTGAAAGAACTGCATTTATTTGACAATCACCAAAAAACGCCGCGAGCGCACGGTGTTCGTGTTGAAATGTCGACGTTATTGACTCTGTCACGTGTCTTCGTGTGCCGCGGTGCTCGTTTTCATTTCTAGCGAGAGTGTGATAGGGGTCGGAATGACATCACCGACTGAGTGTATCGTCTGTTTCGCGTTTGCTTCCGAGAACGCATGATATCAGACGTATCCAAACCGACTCTCATGTGCGTCTGAACGTCGTCGACGGAGATCTCGGGGTCCTACCACACTATTCTCGCGTTTCGTCCGCGCTCATCGCGTGCATCACTCGTCATAACTTTTTTTCGGTTCGGTGTCTGATGGGTCTCAAACTTTGTGAAAGAACTGCATTTATGTAATAATCACCAAAAAACGCCGCGAGCGTTCGATGCTCGTGTTGAAATGTCGACATAAATGACCCTTGGTTCACGCGTCGTTCTGTCGCGGTGCTCGTTGTCCTCGTGTTCCTCGGGTAAAAAACGCGAAATAAGCAGCCACGTGCATGTGTCCTTCGACGCGAAATTGAGTCGCGCGCATCTCGTGGTTTTCCACGTCGTAGCTGTCAAATGTTACGGGTATAATTATGTCTCTGGAACTAACAACGGTACTCCAGGAATGAACAATGGCGGTACCCCTAGAACTAACAACGATGCTCCAGAAACTAACAACGATGACCGCGATTTCTAGCGAGAGTGTGATAGGGGTCGGAATGACCTCAACGACTGATGCTGTTGTCTGTTTCGCGATGGATTCCGGTAACGAGTGATATTATGCGTATCTGAACCGACTTTCATGCCTGTCTGATGCGCGTCGACGGAGATCTCGGGGTCCTAGCAAACCATCGCTGCGTTTTTCACGCTC